>CAEZWT010000052.1_pt1 | contig 5209 bp, 2 predicted proteins | sample 7265051 | NCBI WGS metagenome assembly CAEZWT01 (sample SAMEA6813889, study PRJEB35770) | freshwater metagenome | biome: Freshwater; feature: Freshwater reservoir; material: water | place: Czech Republic | collected 2015-11-04 | depth 0.5m m | reverse complement strand
TCGAACCCCTAACCCCCGCCTTGCAAAGGCGGTGCTCTACCAATTGAGCTAAGTCCCCGTGGTTAACGGGAGTGGGCCTTGGAGGACTTGAACCTCCGACCTCTTCCTTATCAGGGAAGCGCTCTAACCAGGCTGAGCTAAAGGCCCCGTGGAAAACCTGCGTAAGGCTACACGCAATACGAGGTAGACCCAAAACGAGAATTTGGCTTACGCCTGTTCTACCTCCGCGCTCTTGGTAACCGAAAGGAGCGAGACCCCTTCTGAGAGGTTAACTAAGCGAACACCTAGAGAATCTCGGCCAGTTTGGCGGACCTCAGCTGCTGGGGTGCGCATAACAGTCCCTGCAGAGGTTATTGCTAAGACTTCATCTTCGTTACTTAGTACTAGGGCGCTCACAAGAACTCCGCGAGTACCAACATCGATCTTTGCAGCTTTGATACCGATTCCGCCCCGTCCTTGGAGTCGATATTCATCTAATGGAGTTTTCTTCCCGTAGCCACCATCGGTCGCTGTGAAAACAAAATGGCTGTTATCTGATGCATCAATACGTGCCATAGTTAAAAGTTCATCGCTGTCACGGAATTTCATTCCGATAACTCCGCTTGTAGATCGACCCATTGGGCGAAGCGTTTCGTTATCAGCAGTAAAGCGCATCGCCATCCCATGTTTAGATACCAAGAGAAGTTCGTCTTTGAGGTCAGTTAGTGACGCGCTCACCACTTCGTCGCCATCTTTTAATGAGATTGCGATAAGTCCGCCTGAACGTGGAGAATCAAATTCTGTAAGAGGCGTCTTTTTAACCAGACCACTTTTTGTTGCTAAAACTAAATATGGAGCTACTTCATAATTTTTAACGGAAAGAACTTGCGCGATAGTTTCGTCTGTTTTGAAAGCCATTAAGTTTGCTACATGTTGTCCGCGTGCGTCGCGCCCAGCATCAGGTAGTTCATGAACTTTCGCGCGATACACGCGTCCTTGGTTTGTGAAGAACAATAACCAGTCATGTGTTGATGCGACAAAGAAATGATCAACCACATCATCTTGTTTTAGTGTCGCTCCTTTTACCCCTTTACCGCCACGTTTCTGTGAACGGTAAAGATCGGCTTTGGTTCGTTTGGAATAGCCAGTGTGAGTAATTGTGACAACAACGTCTTGGTCGGGAATTAAATCCTCAGCAGAGAAATCGCCTTCACTAGCGACAATCTGGGTGCGGCGCTCGTCTCCATATTTAGCAACAACTTCTGCAAGTTCTTCTTTAATAATTACGCGTTGTTTCTCAGGGCTTGCCAAGATCGCTGTTAATTCAACGATATCAGCCATTAATCCTTGATATTCGTCATTAATCTTTTGGCGCTCCAACGCAGCAATGCGTCGAAGTTGCATATCCAAAATTGCATTCGCTTGTACTTCATCTACATCAAGCAATTTCATCAAACCAGTACGGGCTTCTTCAGGTGTGGTGCTTGCGCGAATTAACGCAATCACAGCATCTAAAGCATCAAGTGCTTTTAGATAGCCTTGCAAGATATGTGCGCGGCGTTCTTTTTCGGCGAGGCGATACTTGCTCCGACGGACAATTACCTCTACTTGATGTTCAATGTAATAACGAACAAATTCATCTAAGCGCAAGGTGCGGGGGACGTTGTCAACCAAAGCCAACATATTTGCGCCGAAAGTGTCTTGTAATTGTGTTTGTTTGTAGAGGTTATTTAGAACGACCTTAGGAATTGCATCGTTACGAAGAACGATAACAAGTCGTTGACCTAAACGTTCGTTACCTTCATCGCGCACATCTGCAATACCTTTAATTTTTCCTTCTTTAACAAGTTCAGCAATTTTGAGAGCTAAGTTATCTGGGTTAACTTGATATGGAAGTTCGGTGACCACTAAACAAGTGCGTTTGTTAATCTCTTCGATTAAAACAACTGCGCGCATCGTGATAGATCCGCGGCCGGTGCGGTATGCGCTTTCAATGCCGGTGCGACCGACTATAAGCGCACGAGTGGGGAAATCTGGACCTTTAACAATTTTTAGAAGTTCTGTAAGAAGTTCATCAGCTTTGGCTTCAGGGTGTTCAAGCGCCCAAGCCACACCTTCGCCTATTTCGCGAAGATTATGTGGTGGGATATTTGTAGCCATACCCACAGCAATACCGGCGCTTCCATTAACAAGCAGGTTTGGAAAGCGACTTGGTAAAACGGTTGGTTCTTCGGAACGGCCGTCGTAATTAGGTGTGAAATTAACTGTGTCTTCGTCGATATCTCGCATCATCTCCATTGCGATGGGAGATAAACGGGCTTCTGTATAACGCATTGCTGCAGCTGGGTCATTACCTGGGGAACCGAAGTTTCCGTTTCCATCAACGAGTGGATAACGCAGTGACCACGTTTGAGCTAGGCGAACAACCGTGTCATAGATCGCGGTGTCACCGTGAGGGTGGTACTTACCCATAACGTCTCCGACGATACGAGAGGATTTGTAATAACCCTTATCTGGGCGATAACCGCCGTCGTACATTGCATACAAAACTCTGCGGTGAACAGGTTTTAAACCATCACGGACATCAGGAAGTGCGCGCCCGACAATAACGCTCATTGCATAATCAAGATACGAGCGCGCCATCTCCACTTGGAGATCGACTACCTCGATCCGATCAAAATCCTTGCTGAGCTCGTCCATTGCCTACCTTTTTGTTGGTTATTACATCCTTGGTTAAATATCTAAAAAGCGCACATCTTTTGCATTGCGTTGAATAAATTGTCTGCGTAGTTCTACATCTTCACCCATGAGTACTGAGAAGAGATCATCAGCCGCTGCTGCATCTTCTAGGCTCACGTGAATTAACACTCGATGTTGAGGATCCATTGTTGTATCCCACAACTCTTTGGCTGGCATTTCACCAAGACCTTTAAAGCGCTGGATACCGTCCTCTTTTGGAAGACGTTTGCCTGCTTCGGTACCGATTTTTATAAATCCATCGCGTTCGCGATCTGAAAATGCATATTGAACGGGTTCTTTGCCGCCCCATTTCAATTTATATAACGGTGGTTGTGCCAGATAAACAAATCCTTGTTCGATGAGTGGACGCATAAATCTAAATAAAAGTGTTAAAAGGAGTGTGCGGATATGTTGCCCGTCGACATCAGCATCTGCCATCAAGATAATTTTGTGGTACCGCAATTTCGCAATATCGAAATCGTCGTGCACACCTGTACCTAAAGCTGTTATGAGCGCTTGTACTTCGTTATTTTGTAGAACTCGGTCGATACGCGCTTTTTCAACGTTAAGAATTTTTCCTCGGATTGGTAGAACTGCTTGATAACGTGAATCCCGGCCACCTTTGGTTGAACCACCAGCAGAATCTCCCTCGACGATGTACAGCTCACATTTTTCAGGCTCAGTCCATTGGCAATCAGCTAATTTTCCTGGCATTCCGCGGCCTTCAAGAAGCCCTTTTCTGTTGCGGGAAAGGTCGCGAGCTTTTCTTGCTGCAACTCGAGCTGCTGCTGCATCAATACTTTTGCGAACAATGTCTTTGCCTTCAGTAGGGTTTTTTTCGAACCAGGAAGTAAGTTCTTCATTAACTGCTTTTTGTGTAAATGATTTTGCTTCGGTGTTTCCAAGTTTAGTTTTAGTCTGTCCTTCAAATTGTGGTTCGGCCAATTTTAAAGAAACAATAGCGGTAAGACCTTCGCGTACATCATCTCCAGTTAATCGATCTTCCTTCTTGCGGATATATCCCCACTCTTCACCAAATTTGTTGACGATAGATGTGAGAGCGGTGCGGAAACCTTCTTCATGGGTTCCGCCTTCTTGTGTATTAATTGTATTTGCGAAGGTGTAGACAGATTCAGAAAATCCTGCATTCCATTGCATAGATACTTCTAGTGACATCTTATGTTTTGTATCTTCTGCACTGAATGAAATAATAGTTTTATGGGTTTCGCCGCGAGTTAAATTTAAGTGGCGGACAAAATCGGTGATCCCGCCTTCGTAGTGATAGCGAATATCTAATACTTCACCTTTGTCATCAACTCGACCTGGTCGTTCGTCGCGTAGGGTAATAGTTAAGCCGCGGTTAAGGAATGCCATTTCTCTGAAACGTGTAGAAAGAATCTCAAATGAAAAGTCTGTTGTTTCAAAAATTTCCTCTGAAGGCCAGAATCGAACTGTAGTTCCGTTAGTTGTTGAGGCTGCACCTTGTTTCACTGGCGCAGTGGGAACTCCCAATTTATATTCTTGTGACCAAACAAATCCATCGCGGTTAACAACAACCGATAAATCAGAACTTAAAGCGTTAACCACAGAGATTCCCACGCCGTGAAGTCCGCCTGAAACTGAATAGCCTCCGTCGCCGAATTTTCCTCCGGCGTGTAAAACAGTCATAACAACTTCAAGTGCTGGTTTTTTCTCAATAGGGTGGATATCTACAGGGATACCGCGGCCATCATCAACCACTTGGAGTGATCCGTCGGGCATGAGCGTGACATTGATTTCTGAGCAAAATCCAGCGAGAGCTTCATCGACTGAGTTATCTACAACCTCGTAAACCAAATGGTGGAGGCCACGTTCACCTGTGGAGCCGATATACATACCGGGGCGTTTACGGACAGCGGCCAGACCTTCAAGGACTGTAATCGCGCTGGCATCGTACTTGCCGGTCTTAGTTGGCACAGCTCTCCTCGGTTTGGCAAAAGGCTTATAAAAGCCTTCTAGGGATGTTATCGCCTATTGAACCCTCTTATCCTACCTGTAAATCGAGAACTCGGTAGCACGGATAAGCCCTAGGGGTGGGTATAGACGGACGAACTTCTGCGGGGTGAGGGTTCCTATTAACTGTAGGTATCACGAGGGCCGCGAGAGCCTTTAATCGTGCGTAAACCTTTTCTCCAGGAAGGCGCGTGCGGGCCAAGAATTACCACTGTTTCTACAAGGGCTCCTGAGGCGCTCGTTTGAATTGTTTTAATGATCTGTGGAGCTAAAAGGCGCAGTTGGGTTGCCCAGGCGGTGGATGTTGTTTGGAGGGTAAGAACCCCATCAATTAATGAAACAGGGTTGGCGTGGGCTGAAATCTCCTCCCCGATAACCATTGGCCATGTCGAAAAGAGAGTGCCTTCTGCAACACCGCTCTTCCATTGTCTCTCGTGGACTAAATCCGTTAAGAGATCTGAGAGAGGTTGCGGGTCAGTAGGTTTTGAACGGACCGAAT
>CAEZWT010000015.1_pt1 | contig 32274 bp, 32 predicted proteins | sample 7265051 | NCBI WGS metagenome assembly CAEZWT01 (sample SAMEA6813889, study PRJEB35770) | freshwater metagenome | biome: Freshwater; feature: Freshwater reservoir; material: water | place: Czech Republic | collected 2015-11-04 | depth 0.5m m | reverse complement strand
TTACTTGCCCGCTTTAGTGACGCGACCTTGATGAACATAATATTTAACTGTTTGTAGCGTCGCTGGAAGGTCGCTTTCAACAGCAGCGGTGATGATGGTTTGTTCTGCTAATTGAGTAGACTGCATTAAATGTTCACGCCGTTCTGTATCTAGCTCTGCAAAAACATCATCGAGGATAAGTATCGGTTCTGCCCCTTGACTACGCAAGAGGTTAAAGGAACCAAGGCGTAAAGAAATTGCCATAGACCACGATTCGCCGTGGCTTGCATAGCCTTTAGCTGGGAAATCTCCTAGGTGTAAAACTAGATCGTCTCTATGAGGGCCAATTAAAGTGGTTCCTCTTTCAATCTCTTGGTATTGCACTTCCTCTAGAAGTTGAGTGTAAATCTCTTTATTTTTATCCAAATCTGTAGTGGCACCTTCAAGTGTTGTTTTGTAAGCGATCCACGCAGGTTTTACCTCGTTGAGTTTTGCGTAACTTTCTGAAACATAAGGGTTAAGTGTTTGGGTGAGGAGAATTCTCTCTGTTGTTAACACCGCTCCAATATTTACTAGTTGTTCATTCCAGGGAATTAATGAATTTTTTGGTGCTCGAGTTTTTAGGAGCGAGTTACGCTGTTTGACGATTCTTTCGTAATCGCTAATTACCCCTGCAATTCTTGGTGATTGTGTAACAAGTAACCGGTCGAGAAAATCTCTCCGGGTTGAGGGATCCCCGCGAACTAAATCCAAATCTTCTGGTGAGAAGTAAACACATTGGCAAGCGCCAAGAATTTCACGTTGGCTTCGGACAGGGTTTTGGTTTATTCGAGCGCGGTTTGTTTTATTGGCGTTGATTTCTAAATCTATTTGTAGGGTGCGCTCTTCTTTTTCTATTTCGCAACGGATAATCGCTTGGTCGCTACCTAAAGCGATAAGGGGTTGGTTTTGTGAAACTCGATGGGAAGAGAGGAAAGATAGGTAGATGATGGCTTCAACAATATTTGTTTTGCCGGATCCGTTAGAGCCAATAAATGTTGTCGCACCGTTTGTTAAATTCAACTCTAGTTCTTTATAAGACCTAAAGTTAGTGAGCGATAGTTTATTTATGCGCATTCATTTAAGACGCATAACGCATAGGCATTAATAAGTAACGGTAGTTGTCGATTACAGCGCCGTCGCGTTCATTCTTTCCTGACAGAATCGCTGGTTTATTTGACCCTGTGAAAGAGATTTGGACAAAGTGTGTTCCGACAGCTTGTAGACCATCAACTAAAAATGTTGGGTTGAAAGCAATTGTTATTGGTTCGCCGTTTAAAGTTATTTCTAGAGCTTCGGTCGCTTGAGCTTCTTCACCAGCTCCGGCTTCTAGTTCAAGTGAACTCTCTTTAAAATTAAGGCGTAGTGGAACAGTTTTATCTGTTACTAGCGCAACACGTCGTACTGAGTCTAAAAATGGTGCAACTTCAACAATTGCTGTCGTTGTGACCTCTTGTGGTAACAGGTGCCGATATGGAGGGAAGGTTCCATCCAACATTCTTGATGTCATAGCTTTGCCATCAGTTTTAAACCCAGCTAAACGATCATGTGTTGAAGAGGCAGCAAAAGAAAGAGAAACATTTTTTGTTCCGGTGAGTGATTTTGCAGCTTCAGCCAAGGTGCGGGCGCGCAATAGTGCAGCAACTTCCAAATTAGGTTGGGTTGCTTGCCATTGGAGTTCGCGAACTGCTAAACGGTAACGGTCTGTCGCAGCTAAAGTGATTTTGTCTTGGTTGATTTCTACATGGATCCCTGTAAGTGTGGGTAGAGAGTCATCTCGCCCAGCAGCGATTGCCACTTGAGCAACTGCTTGGGCGAATAGGTCGCTCTCTATAACACCGGTTGTTTCTGGAAGTTCAGGAAGGGATGGGTAGTCGTTTAAAGTTAATGTTGGCAAAGTGAATTTTGCGCTGCCGGAAGTAACCAATACCCGTGAACCATCAAGTTGCACAGTTACTGGTTTGTTTGGGAGAGAACGAGAGATTTCAGCAAGTAACCGACCAGGAACTAATACTTTCCCGTTTTCATGAATCTCGGCTGTGAAGTGAGCTTTGCTTGATGTTTCCAAATCTGACCCAGAGAGAAAAACCTCGCCGTTGTTGGCTTCAATAACAATCCCGAGCAACGCGGTCATAATTGGACGGGTGGATAAACTTCTAGAAACCCAGTTGACCCCATCGGCTAACGCGTGCTGATCGACGGTAAATTTCACGCCGCACCTCTCGTAACTTTTAGTAATCCGCCCAGCTCGAAACCGAGCTCTCGTTTTTGTAAGTCTTTCATATCGTTCTCACACCCCAAGTAATATATAGATATAAGTAGTAGTAGTAACTAGAGGCCCACCCTGTGAGTAACTCTTAAAACCCCTAGTCAAAGCCTTTATTTTCATTTTTTACCCTGTGGGAAAAATGAAGAAAGTTGTGGACAGGAAAAAGTTCTCACCAGGAGCGCTCTCCCGATAAACCCGGCATGTAAACCTTTACCCACAAAAAATTGAGAGTTACCCACAGTTATCCACACCTTTTCCACACCTTGGGGGTAAAACACTCCAAAACAGACATTCCACGCATTATGCGTTTTTCTCCTGTTGTTTAATCCGGTTAGTTAACTCTGTGACCTGGTTATATATCGACCGGCGTTCAGCCATTAAATGGCGGATCTTCCGGTCTGCATGCATAACAGTGGTGTGGTCGCGTCCGCCAAAAGTCTGCCCGATTTTAGGCAGAGATAACTCGGTGAGCTCCCGGCATAAATACATCGCGATCTGGCGAGCGTTAACCAAAACCCGAGAACGCGAGGTCCCACAAAGGTCATCCAGAGTAAGGCTGAAATACGAGGCTGTCTGAGCCATGATCGTTGCGCTAGTAATAGCCGGGATCGACTCATTAGGGATGAGATCTTTTAAAACAATTTCAGCAAGCGTTAAATCAACACCTTGTCGTTGAAGGCTAGCAAAAGCAGTTACCCGGATGAGAGCGCCTTCGAGTTCGCGGATATTTGTAGAAATTTTACTAGCGATATATTCCAAAACTTCATCTGAAGCATTGAGTTTATCTTGAGCCGCTTTCTTGCGAAGGATTGCAATACGAGTTTCTAATTCTGGCGGCTGGATATCAGTGATCAAACCCCACTCAAAACGACTACGTAAACGATCTTCGAGGGTAGTCAATTGTTTCGGTGGTCGGTCACTCGAGATCACGATCTGTTTATTCGCATTATATAAAGTGTTAAATGTGTGAAAGAACTCTTCTTGAGTACGTTCTTTATTTTCCAAGAATTGAATATCGTCAATTAAAAGAATATCTAAATCGCGATAACGGCGTTGAAAAACAGAGGCTTTATCGTCGCGGATGGAGTTAATAAAGTCATTAGTGAACTCTTCGCTTGAAACATAACGCACACGAACGCCGCCATATAACTCTTTAGCGTAGGCACCAATAGCGTGCAATAAGTGGGTTTTCCCCAACCCTGAATCACCGTAAATAAAGAGTGGGTTATAAGCTTTTGCGGGCGCTTCAGCTACAGCAACTGCCGCAGCGCGAGCGAAACGGTTAGATTCTCCGACAACAAAAGTTTCAAAAATATAACGCGGGTTAAGTTGTGACACTTCAGCAGTTTTCGCGCCAACGCTATCGTCGCGACCCGTTCCACTTCTTGGTGGTAAAACTTCAATTTCAACAACCGGCTCTGGTGGTTCGGGCATCACTAAACTTTCATCGATAGTTACAGCGATATTTGTTTTTTCCCCGATTTCACGGGAAAGAACTTCATTCACCACTGCACGCAGCCGTGTTTCTAAAACATCTTTAGCGAAAGCGTTAGGTGCACTCACAAGGAAATTTGGAGTTCCTGTACCTCGTAATAACCCCAGAGGTTTTGTAAGGGAGAGAAAGGCTCTATGTTGGGGAGAATCAACAGCTTCGTCGCGGATAACCCGAAGCCATAGCTGATCTAAATCGCCCTCAAGAACGCTCACAAAACCCCCTAATAACCATCCACAGGTTTATCCACAGGCTGTGGTCTAAACCCCTACTTGAGCCTCTAGACCCTGTGGAGGAGTCGCAAAGTAGAGCCATTCCAGAGAAAAAGCAAGTAGTTATCCACACCTCAAAATCCAACTTTAGATCACCGCCCACCAAGGGGCGAGTTTGACCGAGTTATCCCCAGACCTCTACCGTTACCTCCTTGTTCCCCCATTAATAGATTTCTAGGAGTTCTCATGACAAAGCGCACTTTCCAGCCCAATGTTCGCCGACGTGCGAAGAAGCATGGTTTCCGCGCCCGCATGGCAACTCGTGCCGGCCGAGCTGTTCTTTCTGCACGCCGCGCAAAGGGCCGCGTACGAATTTCAGCGTAAGTATTTCCGTGCTACCTCGCAGTGCACGTCTGACTAAACCTGAAGATTTTGCTCGGACGACAAAAAGTGGATTTCGCATTACCAGCAAAGCTTTAGTTGGTTATCTCTACCTAACTAAAACCGAAGCGACTGGCGCAAAGTGCGGACTAATTATCAGCAAAAGCGTTGGGGGATCAGTGCAACGTCATCGCATCGCACGCCAAATCCGCCACACACTATTTAATTCACTTAACCAACTTCCACAGAACGCCTTACTGGTTATTCGCGCGCTTCCAACAGCCCACCCAAAGACAGTGGTGGCTGAAACAGAATTCCTCATCTCCAAACTTCTCTCAAAAACATTGGCCCAACAATGAAGGCAATAGTTGTAGGGCTAATTAAAATTTATCAACAATGGATTTCCCCCATGTCGGCCCCAAAATGCAAGTACTACCCATCATGCTCTTCTTATGCAGTGACTGCGATTAATACTTACGGACTCAAAGGTCTATTTATGTCTGTGTGGCGGTTAATGAGATGTAATCCATGGTCTCATGGCGGAGTTGACTATGTACCTTTAAATTCAACTAATACAAACGAGGCGCTCTCTCTATGAATACCATCCTAAACCCCTTATATATCGCTGTTTCTTGGGTCATTGTGACTATCCACGATTTGCTCTCACCGATTTTCTCGGCGAACAGTGGTGTCTCATGGAGTTTGTCCATCATGGGACTTGTAATCCTTATTAGAGTTCTATTAATCCCTCTTTTTGTAAAACAAATTAAAAGCCAACGCGCGTTAACCGCCCTTCAACCACACATGAAGGAAATTCAAAAGAAGCATAAAGATGATCGACAGAAACAATCCGAAGAGATGATGAAGCTCTATAAAGAGCATAAAACAAATCCTCTGGCCTCATGTTTTCCTATCTTGGCTCAAGCCCCAATCTTTTTTGCACTCTTTACAGTTCTTAATGGAATTGGAAAACACCCTCCAGTCGCCCATGGAGTTTTAACACAACACGATGTTGATAGCGCCGCTCAAGCGACAATATTCGGTGCTCCAATTTCGTCAACATTTCTTGGAACAACCAACTCAACAGTAAAAATTGTTACCATTGTTTTGATTGCCTTTATGTCTTTAACAACCTTCACCACGCAACGTCAGTTGATGTTAAAAGGTATGCCGAAGATGGATTCAAGTAACAATATGATGTTGCAACAGCAAAAAATAATGCTCTATGCATTCCCAGTAATTTTTGCAATCTCCGGAGTTAACTTTCCCATCGGAGTTTTAATTTATTGGTCAACAACAAACCTTTGGACATGGGGCCAACAGTTCTATGTGATCAAACGAAATCCAACACCTGGCTCACCTGCCTTCTTAGAGCTTCAAGCCAAGAGGGCACGTAAAGCCGGAACACCAGATAGCGAGAGTTCAGAAGCAGGATCTACAGAGCCTTCTTCTGTAGAAATTAAAGGTCAACGGAGCCAACCCAAAAAGAAAAAGAAGAAGTAGAAGTCAGACAAATAGGTGTAAAACGGGTAAACCCGACAATAAGGAGTGAAAAATGAGCAAAAAAGAAGATGTAGTAGAGAAGGTCAGCGAAAAAGGCGAAGTAAAGAGCCTTCTAGCCAAACTCGAGGAAGAGGGCGATATCGCCGCTGATTACCTTGAGGGCCTCCTTGATATCACCGATCTTGATGGCGATATAGATATCGACGTTGAAAACGACCGCGCTGCGGTAGCTATTGTGGGCGGAAATCTCACCCACCTTGTAGGAAGTGACGGGGAAGTCCTTGATGCCCTACAAGAGCTCACTCGTTTAGCGGTGCAGACCTCTACCGGGGACCGGAGCCGCCTCATGCTTGATATCGATGGCTTTAGAGCTGGCCGCAAAGATGAGTTAAAGACTTTGGCCCAAGAGAGCGCTGATGAGGTTACTGAAACAAAGACCTCCCTCAAATTACGCCCTATGAATGCCTTTGAAAGAAAGGTCATTCACGACACAATCCAAACTTTGGGCCTCACGAGTGAATCTGAGGGTGAAGACCCAGAGCGCTGTGTTGTTATCTTCCCTGCGAAGTAACCCACCCCAACACTGATGGTTTCACGTGAAACCCTCATCACCCAGTATTTCCCTGAGCGCGAAAAAGAGATACGCGCCTACGCTGAACTCCTTCAAGGCGCAGGTATTGAACGAGGGTTAATTGGACCCCGCGAAGGGGAGATTATCTGGGAGAGGCATATCTTCAACTGCCTCCCTGTTATCTCACTCATTCCTCAAGGGGCGACAGTGATCGATATTGGATCAGGGGCAGGTCTACCCGGTATCCCTCTCGCCTTAGCTCGCCCAGATCTAAAAATTACACTAATTGAACCCCTCCAAAGAAGGGTTGATTTTCTTACCGAGGCGGTAGGGGAGCTCCCTATCCGGATCTTTCGCGGGCAAGCCCAGGAATATAAAGTCAAAGCAGATATTGTGACCGCCCGGGCGGTAGCTCCGATGGTAAAACTCAAAGCGATGAGCTGGCACCTACTCACCAGCAACGGCTCTCTTTTAGCAATTAAGGGCGAAAGCGCTTCTCAAGAAGCCCTTACCATCAAAGGCGCTACCTTCCATGAAATCGAACTCGAAGGATTGCCGCTGGGGCGTGTTATTAGCCTCCAAAAGCGTGCTTAACTACCCATGTGGATGATTCACGTGAAACACAGGAACCGGTAAACCCGAAGAAGGTTATCGGCACGCGCCGTCTTAAAGAGGCGATGGCAAAACCAGCCAAACTGCGAATCTTCACCGTCGCCAACCAGAAAGGTGGGGTGGGTAAGACCACCACCACAGTTAATCTCGCCGCCTCACTAGCTATGGGTGGACTTCGCACCCTCGTGATCGACTTAGACCCACAAGGAAATGCCAGCACCGCCTTAGGCGTCGAGCATCGTGAAAATGATGGAATTTATGAAGTACTCATGGGAACAAACCCCATTGAAAAAGTTGTACAGAAAGTTGCCGGATTCCCGCACCTCGAATGCATCTCTTCAAATACCGCACTTGCTCAAGCAGAGATCAATCTTGTATCAATGGTTGCTCGCGAACTAAGACTAAAAGAAGCGATCCAAGAGTTAGTTGCAGCAAAGCAGAGCGCAGGGGTGGGGTACGACTACATATTTATCGATTGCCCACCAAGTTTAGGTTTGCTCACAGTTAACGCATTTGCAGCTGCGCAAGAATTATTAATTCCTATTCAATGCGAATACTACGCGCTAGAAGGTCTCACCCAACTTCTTGAAACATATTCAGTTGTGAAAAAAAGATTGAATAACGATCTTGCGCTTTCAACAATTATTTTAACGATGTTTGATGGAAGAACACGTTTAGCAAATGATGTAGCAGCAAGTGTTCGTTCGCACTTCCCAAACGAGTTAATTGATATTCCTATCCCTCGCGCAGTAAGAGTTTCTGAAGCTCCCTCCTACGGTCAAACTGTTATGACATATGACCCAGGTTCCCCGGGAGCAATTGCGTACTTACAAGTTGCCCGCGAAATTGCAGAACGGGGCAAAGGGTTTGACTCCAATGTTGTCAGCATCAATTACAAAAAAGGAGAGAGTGCATGAGTGCTAAACGTGGTGGATTAGGAACCAATTTAGACGCGCTGATTCCGGCATCACTTTCAGTTTCTGGAACTCAAGTTGCACAACAAAACGAAGTTCCCATTGATTCAATTCATCCCAATCCAAAACAACCTCGTTCGGTTTTTGATGAAGATGCACTCAATGAATTAAGTGCATCAATAAAAGAAGTGGGACTTCTGCAACCACCTGTAGTACGAGAAATTTCCAAAGGTAAATATGAACTTATTATGGGAGAGCGCAGATTGCGTGCATCAAAACTTGCAGGATTAAAAAGTATCCCTGTAATTATCCGAGAAACAAACGATAACGATTTATTGCGCGATGCACTTATAGAGAACATTCATCGCAGCCAATTGAATGCTTTAGAAGAAGCCGCTGCCTACACACAATTACTTGAAGATTTCGGCTGCACTCACGACGAGCTTGCATCGCGCCTAGGAAAATCGCGCCCTCATTTATCAAACACAATACGACTTCTAAATTTGCCACCTACAGTGCAAAGAAGGGTTGCTGCGGGAGTTCTTTCAGCCGGCCATGCCAGAGCGCTATTGGGACTTACCGATGAGAGCGAGATCGAACGTTTAGCTTCAAAGATTGTGGCCGAAGGTTTAAGTGTGCGTGCAACAGAGGAGTTAGTTGCCACTGGAAGTTCTCAGAAGAAAGTTAAATCTCGCGTAGTCGCCGCACCAGCGCCAGCCCTATTGGAAATAGCAGAACGTCTATCGGATCTCTTTGATACTCGAGTAAGCGTTCAATCGGGCAAAAGTAAAGGCAAGATCACGATTGAGTATTCAGGCAACGAAGACCTTCAAAGAATTGTTGAGTTAATAGAAGAGTAAATTAACTCAGTTCATATCCGCTTTTACGACGAGCCAATTCTTGATGAACGACTCCACCTAAAGCTTTGACGCCTTCACGAATTCGCTCAGGGGTTGGGTGGCAATAGGACAAGCGCATCGCCCATGTTCCAAGACCATCAGCGTAAAAAGCAGTGCCTGGTACATAAGCAACCTTTGCAACAATCGCTTGAGGCATCATTAACTTAGTATCAATTTCGGGCGGCAAATTGACCCAGACATAAAATCCACCACTTGGTTTTGTCCATGTGGCAGAAGCTGGAAAATACTCTTCAAGGGATTCCAACATCGCATCGCGTCTCACTTTATAAAGCTCACAAAAAGATGTGATCTGGTCTCGCCACGGTTGATCTGCCAAATAACTAGAGATCGTCATCTGTGTGAAGTTGGAAGGACACAAAATTGAGGATTCACTTGCAATAACTAATTTCTCTTTAAGAGATGGAGGCACTAGCGCCCACCCAACCCGCAAACCAGAAGCTATTGTTTTTGAGAAAGAACCTAAATAAATTACATTCTCACTATCTTCGGCCCGCATAGCGTTAGGTGAAGGACGCTCAAAACCCAGCAACCCATAAGGGTTATCTTCAACCACAAAAATCTGCTCTTCTCGACAGATATTTAAGATTTCCGTGCGGCGATCTGCCGAAAGCAGAACACCCGTCGGGTTTTGATAATTGGGAATCAAGTACAAGAACTTAATTTTGCGCCCACTCGCCCGAACAGATTCAATTCCTGCGCGCAAAGCATCAGGGATTAAACCTTGATCATCAAGTGAAATATGAACAACCTGAGCTTCATACTGGCGGAAAGTTCCTAGAGCGCCGACATATGACGGGGCCTCTACCAAAATAACATCACCTGGATCAATAAAGATTCGCGAGATTAAATCCAAAGCCTGTTGGGATCCAGTCGTAACAATGACATCGTCGGCGTTAGCGCGAATTCCCTCAAGAGCCATAACTTCGCAAATTTGTTCGCGTAGTTTTGGATGTCCTTGACCGCTGCCATATTGCAACGCTTCTGCGCCATTTGTTGCAATCAAATCGTGAACAACAGAAGCCATCATCCCCATAGGTAGAGCTGAAAGATTTGGCATGCCACCGGCTAAAGAAACAATTTCCGGGCGAGAGGCGACAGCAAAGAGTGAACGGATTTCACTAGCGAGCATTCCTGAAGCGCGATGAGCAAAGCGCTCCTCAAGATTTTGTGGAGTACCTGTTTGATACCTCGGGATCAGCTCGGACATTGGCGCAGTCTGCCACATCGAGCTTCAATCGCGTTTATCTAACTTCGGATTCCTGCCTTACGCAGGTCAGAGATGCGTAACGTTCCAGTCTTTGCATCATCTTCTGAGGCCAAATAGAGGCGTTGAATCGCAATTACAACAGATTCAGCGATGACATCACGGAAATCTGGACGTGCTAGACGTTGGGCATCACCCGGATTTGTTAAATACCCCAAATCAATACGGACTGTTGGGGCCACTGTAAGTCGTAGCAGATCCCATGTTTTTTCATGAGTTCTGCAATTGAGAAGATCGGTGCGAGCACAAATTTCCCGCTGAACCAAGGAGGCAAATCTTTCACCAACAACCGAGTGAACTCCATGATTTTTAGTTCCGTAAAAATACGTTGCTACTCCATTGGCTTTTTCATTTGCGTACCGGTCAACATGAAAAGAAAGTGCCAAGTCGGCATGGGTTTGATTGGCTAAAGCGATTCTCTCTGCCTCTGTCGGGGAACCATCACTTCCGCGTGTGAGAAAAACACTTACTCCTAAAGCAAGTAAACGCCCTTCCAAACGACGAGTGATGTCATAAACAATCTCTGATTCTTCAACGCCATTTTCAGAGATTCCTTTATTGGATCCCCCACAACTTGGATCAAGAACGATTACCTTATTTGCTAGCGCAGGACCTCGTGTTTTCTGCGCGGCACTTTCACGTAACACCGCCGGTGCACCTCCAGAGACAGTTCTAAGAAGGCGCATAAATGCTGCGATAGTGCGCGGTCCACAAATGCCATCTGCAGTAACTCCCACAGATTTCTGGAATTCCTTAATTGCTTTTTCGCAACGCGGACCAAACACTCCATCTACACGGCCACAATCGAAACCCATATCAGTGAGCCTTGCTTGCAAAGTTGCAACATCATCTCCACGCATTAACGGCGGAGTTTTAACAAAGAGCGAACGATCACCGAGTTTCCATTGTGCTTCTTCGAGGGTTCGTAATGAAACCGCGTTAACAACACCAGTGACTGTCAATCCGCGCGATTGTTGGAAAGCGCGAACAGCATTTTCGACTTCCCCATTAAATATATTTGGACGAGTAGTTAATAGACCAATTCTGTTAAGGATATTAACAACATGGCTCGTCGAGTCGCCTGTATCACCAATGCGAATCGATATTTCTTCCATGTCGGCGCTACACCACTTCTAACTCTTCTAGTTAAATAAAAGATTCCAACTCTTTAAGCAAGGCTGGCTTTGGCTTTGCGCCAATAATGGTCTTAACAACCTCACCGTTAACGAAAACATTAAGGGTTGGGATTGAAGTGATTCCATATTTGATTGCAATGGCAGATTCTTCATCGGTATTAAGTTTTACGATCTTTATTTTTGAACCATGCTCATTAGCAATCTCATCGAGGATAGGAGCTACAGCGCGGCATGGGCCACACCATTCCGCCCAAAAATCAACCAAAACAGGGGTTGTACTCTTAAGGACAACCTCATCAAATGTTGCAGTTGTTACTGGCACCGGTGCGCTCATTTATTGCTCCTTTATTCTGGTTCGATTTCGTAGATTACTAGTGAAAAGTTAGTGATGCGACAGGAATCGCTCTGCATCGAGTGCCGCTTGGCATCCTGAGCCAGCAGCGGTGATTGCTTGGCGATAACTGTGGTCCACCAAGTCTCCGCAGGCGAATACCCCAGTCAGATTGGTGTGGGTAGTTCGGCCAACTACTTCAACATAACCTTCGTTATCAACCTCAACCTGACCCAAAACAAGTTCACTTCTGGGTGAATGTCCAATGGCGACAAAAAGTCCGGTGAAATCTCGCTCAGAGAGAGTGCCATCAACTGTGTTCCGAAGAGAGAGCCCAGAAACTTTATCAGCGCCTAAAACATCAATCACTTCATGGTTCCAGAGGAACTCAATTTTAGGATTACTGAATGCGCGCTCAGCCATAATTTTCGATGCGCGCAAAGAGTCACGGCGGTGAATTAAAACTACTTTAGACGCAAAGCGTGTCAAGAAGGTAGCTTCTTCAATCGCTGAATCACCACCACCAACAACTGCGATAGTTTGATCACGGAAAAAGAATCCATCGCAGGTAGCACACCAAGAAACGCCACGACCAGAGAGTCGCTTTTCGTTAACTAACCCAATTTCCTTAAAAGCCGAGCCCATCGCCAGAATTACACTTCTACTTTCAATCATATTCCCCGAGCCATCTTTCAATACTTTTACATCGCCCGCCAAATTCATTTCAGTGATGTCGTCTGTGATTATCTTGGTTCCAAAACGAAGCGCCTGTTTACGCATTGAATCCATTAAATCTGGACCCATAACGCCATCGGTAAACCCAGGAAAATTCTCAACCTCAGTTGTATTCATAAGCGCTCCGCCAGCGGTAACTGATCCTTCATAAAGAATTGGTGAAAGCTGTGCGCGTGCTGCGTAAATTGCTGCGGTATATCCGGCAGGACCTGATCCGATAATTACAACGTCGTTTGCCATGGACCCATCCTAAAGGCAGTTAATCATTAGCGTCGGCATTGGGCTTACGGCGCGAATTAACAACTCGTGAAATCTGAACTCCGACCATTTCTCGAATCATTGTGACTTCGCCAATCTTCAAGCTTTTTGCGACGAAATAGTAAAGAAGAGGGCTTAAAACCATAACAACCAAAAGTTCGGCTATCCGAACGAGAACAGATGTGTCCCCGCTCACCCATGAGAAATATTGCGATAATAGAAAGAGTGGCAACATTGCAATCAATGACGCCGCAAAGAGGCCAAAGTGCTGAGAAATGAAGTCACTCATACGTATTGGGCCCACATGGCGATCAAGTAAGCGCAAAGTAAGAAATAGGCCAAAGATGTAACTAATCGAGAAAGCGAAACCTAAACCAACCGTTACCCATTTATTAGGCAGTATCGACAAAAAGAGATACGAGAGACCGACCGCAACAATATTAATAAAGAGAATCGACCACACCTGCGTCCGCGTATCTTCAAATGAATTAAATCCGCGTAAAAGGATCAAATGAATACTAAAAGCAACCAAACCTAAACCAAGAGATGAAACGACATAACCAATATAAACAGAATCACTTGTTTCAATTCCAAAGAATAAAACTCGAGTCATGAGCGGCCCAAAGAGAAGAAAAGCCACACCGCTAGGAACAGTTAAAACTCCAACCATCCTTATCGCGCCCACTAATTGTTGACGTACCTCGTCCAATTTCTTTTGAAGTGCTAACCGAGAGAGCTGCGGCAAAAGTGCCGTAATTATCGAAATTGTAATAATCGAATAGGGCAACATCATTATGAGATAAGCGTTGCTATATGGAGTAAAACCAACCCCCGTAGTGATTCCATCTTTAGCGCTTCTCACAGCAGCTGTAGTGGAAACATTTACGGTAACTAAATATCCCAACTGAGAGATCATCACATAAATCAAGGTCCAACCAGCTAACGAGAAAGATTTTCCTAAACCCCCCCAGCGCAATGTTGGGCGGACCATCAACCCAGCTCGCTTCACCACAGGAATCAAAATCAGCGCTTGTAGAACAACACCGAAAGTGCTGCCCCAGCCAATTACTTGAACCTGCCAATGTGTAATGTTATGTAAATCAATCTGGGGGACAAAGAAGAGTAGAGCGCTATAAATCACAATAACTATCAAATTATTAGCGATAGGCGCCCACATAAGTGGGGCAAAAGATCCTCTGGCATTGGCAATCTGACCCAACATAGTGAACAACCCCATAAAGAATATTTGAGGAAGGCAATTGCGGGTGAAAGCTACAGCTAAATTAAATTCGCTCTCAAAGCCAACAGATGAAAATTCGGGCGCGTATATACGAACCAAAGCTGGCGCAAAAATAACTCCAAGGAAAACCAGAGCTAATAAAATAAGGCTCACTGCGCTCACTAATCGAGATGCGAATTCATGCCCTCCATCTTCAGTTTCAAATGAACGTATAAGTTGAGGCACAAAAATAGCCGTGAGTGCGCCACCAACTAAAAGGTTGTACAAGATATTCGGCAGAGTATTTGCTACGTTAAATGAATCTGCAAGAAGAGCCGTGCCCAAGAGTGCAACAGTAAGAATGGTGCGAATAAATCCTGTCACTTTCGAAATCGAGGTACCAAGCGCCATAACGCTAGAGGCGTGGAAAAGTTCAGCCGGTTTCATTTACGCGACCTCCTCACGCGGCGAACACTCTGAGCGATAGCTCCCAAGAAGAGAAGTATTGCCGCTCCTGTTGTGAACCAGGCAACAGCAGGGCTGATTACTGAAACACTCAGCGTCAAAATCGTCGGTTCGACGATGGGACGTCCTTTGACGTTCACAAGGGATGCGGTTAACGAAGTGTTGCCAGAGGCAATAACGGTAATCGGGATTGAAAGTTGGGTTTTGGAGTGTGGAGGCAAGGTAATTTTCCTTACGCTCTTAACTTGAACGCGAGGATTCTCAGAGCTCAGATGGAGCGTGACAACTATCGGTTGAGCAAAATCATTAACAATAGTTACGGGGACTTTTTCGTTCTCTGAAGTCAACCGATATTTTCCTGCGATGATCCGCAGCTTATGCTTTTCTGCAGCAAGTGCCGCACGAGCATCACTTGCTAACGTGGCTTGACGTTCCTTACTCAAATCCAAAACTAACAACGATGCAATGTGAGCCCGTAGCGAATCAAGTTCACCAACAGGAATAACAGTGGTAATAAATGCGATTTCTTCTCTAATATCCATATAACTTCGAACCGCATCATCAGGAATAACAGACACTTTAACTCCCGATTGCGCTGCAGTGTCTAACGTAACTTTCCTCTTCAGGAAATCCTCTAATCGGCTTTGGCTCGCTACGAAGTAATACTGCAACTCACTTGGAGCTAAACGGCTCGCAAAATGTAAATTAGGGTGTCCATACGCGAGGGCTTTCACTACATCTTGATTAGTGATCGATTGAAGTTGTCTGAGCCAATTTTGAGCAACAAGGTTTTCTTCCGGCATTGCTTTCACATCGTCAATCAAACTGGCGTCAATTAACCATATGCGAGGTTGAGCTGCAGGAAAGAAAAGCAATTTTCCTAGGCGGCCATCTGGTGCAAGAAGTGTGGTGAGTTCATCATCCACCAACTTTCCGGCGAAATTGCGATGAGTTGGCTCGACAAGAATAATTTCATGAGAGGAGGTTGCTGAAGCTGAGGGCGCAAGCAAAACCAAGAAGAGGAGTACAAGTAACGTTGCACGAATTTTCATATCTTCAATTCACCACTTCTTGCAATTAATTTCTTCTCATCGGGATATGCAAGACGTTCAACAATTTCTTCTAACGGAAACCAGGCAACCTCATCGACTTCAGAAACTTGAGGTGCAAGAAGGCCACCTTTTTCGCGAAATAGAAAATGGTGGACAGTTTTGTGAATTCTTTTCCCGCCAGCCATAAACCAGAAATCGATAACTCCTAACGATCGAGCAATCTCACTTTCAATCCCAGTTTCTTCTGCGACTTCACGCAGGGCTGCTTGCTCAGGGGATTCACCTTCTTCGATATGGCCTTTAGGAAGTGACCACAAAAGGCGGGCGCGTGTGGCATCTTTCTGGTCGATACGTCCAATAAGAAGGCCACGCGTTCCTGATTCATCAATCACTAATCCGCCCGCACTTACTTCATCAACCCTCTTGGCATACGGGCGTGGAGTAGGGCGCTCTTTTTTAGGCGCAACCTTTTCGCCCGGGGTATTTGTGTCGTTTCTTTGTGGGGCGCGATTGGCGGGGCGTTTGCGCCGCCTTTTCTTCTTGGTGCCTTCGCTGCCCGCACTGGGTGCAGGGATCATGGAGCAAGGGTACTGCTCTAGCCTTATCTATTGTGACGAGTCCATTAGGAGCCGCAGGGGAACTTGCGATTCGCTCCCTCATTGAGAAAGCGCCATTAGCCAGCTCTCTAGCCGAGGCTTTTACTAGCGCTGGATTTCGCCTTGCCCTAGTGGGTGGCCCAGTGCGTGATGCTATTTTAGGTCGGTTAGGAAACGATCTAGATTTCACAACCAATGCGCACCCTCAAGAGAGTAAACGCATTCTCAACTCTTGGGCCGACAGTGTTTGGGAAACAGGAATTGAATTTGGAACAGTCGCTGGCAAACGTGGCGACACAACTGTTGAAGTAACAACGTATAGAAGTGAAAGTTATCACTCAGATAGTCGCAAACCAGAAGTTGAGTATGGAAAAACTATCGAAGGAGATTTATCCCGACGCGATTTCACAGTTAATGCAATGGCGCTCGAACTTACTGGGAGAACACCAACATTTATAGATCCATTCGATGGATTAACAGACATTAAGAAAAGAATATTGCGAACCCCGAACACACCGCAAAATTCATTTTCGGATGACCCGCTACGTATGATGCGTGCTGCCAGATTCGCCAGTCAGTTAAATTTTGCTGTCGCCGATGAAGTTTTGCTAGCAATGCGAGAAATGGCGGGACGGATTGCGATTATTTCCGCCGAACGCGTGCGCGACGAATTCACAAAATTGATAATGTCCAGCAATCCACGAATTGGAATCACAATGCTGGTCGATACCGGGTTGGCTGAACTTATATTGCCCGAGATTCCTAAATTGCGATTAGAGATTGATGAACACCACCACCACAAAGATGTTTACGAGCATTCCCTTACGGTTCTTGAACAAGCAATCAGTCAAGAAGAGCGATTGGGCGGCCCGAATCTAGTAATACGTCTCGCCGCTCTTATGCACGATATTGGAAAACCGAAAACTCGCACACTCATTGCTGGTGGTGGGGTTTCATTCCATCACCACGAAGTTGTCGGTGGACGCTTAACTAAAGAACGCCTAAAAACTCTACGTTTTAGCAACGATGTCGTGGATGATGTTTCCACTTTAGTGTCTCTACATCTTCGCTTCCACGGCTACGGCGATGGAGAATGGAGTGATTCAGCGGTGCGCCGCTATGTTCGCGATTCTGGAGAACTACTTACGCATCTACACGTCCTAACACGCGCCGATTGCACCACCCGAAATAAACGCAAGGCAGAAACTTTGGCTGCCACCTATCAAGCATTGGAAGATCGCATTGCAGTGCTGATGGAAGAGGAAGAGCTCTCCAAGATTCGTCCGGATTTAGATGGCGCAGAAGTAATGGCCCTACTAAAGATAAAACCTTCAGCCGCTGTTGGCCAAGCTCTAGATTTTCTCTTAGAACTGCGTCTAGAAAACGGACCATTAGGAAAAGAAGAAGCCGAGCGAGAGCTACTCAGATGGTGGGCAACTAAAAAGTAAAATTGAAACGCGATTTACGCAATAAGCGCACAGCAGTGAGCAGATACGCCACACTAATGAGTACAGGAACGGTAAACGATTTTCCCGATGCGGGGAGAATTAACGCAGCTAATACCGCTCCGGTAACCATCGCAGTATTAACCGCAACATCGTAAACAGCAAAAACTCTCCCACGGAAGTAATCATCGATTTTAGATTGCACGAGGGCATCATTTGTAACTTTAACGCTCTGCCCGAAAACGCTTACAAAAAATGCAGTGAGGTAGAGAAGGATTTGGCTTTGAGCAAACGCAAGCAGTAATGGCGGTAAACTGGCAGCAAACATCATGAAACGTATCCAGCGATGACGGCCGTATTTAGCGACACCAAAGGGAGCAACGAGTGCGCCACATGTGATGCCCGCACCGCTAATAGTTAGTGCAACGGCTACACCTGCAAGTCCAGCATCAGGATTACTTGCGGGATTAAATGTATTTCTTTCAAGCAAAAGCGCTACGAGAATCAAGGCCGTTAAGCCGCCTCGCTGAACCGCGGTGGTGACAATTCCTCGCGAAGCATCCCGATGTTCTCGCAAGAAAATGAAACCTTCTCGCATCTCAACGAAACCTTGGGCAAAGCCACCTTTTGGTTTTTCGTGGTCTAACGGGCCAATTTCGCTCTTTCTTAAGCGCAATACCAAAGCCGAAGTTAGGAGATATCCCATGGCGGCGACCAGTAACAAAATAGCATCGGAGTGATTAGCGTTATTTAGAGGTTCCAGGATTTTACGCAAACCTAAACCAATTCCGCCGCCAACTACAACCCACAAAGATCCACCAGTTACGGCCATCGCGTTTGCTGTGATGAGTGATTCACTACCAACAAGTAATGGTAAACCCGCCGAAAGGCCAGCAAGTATTAAACGATTGATACCAAAAGCAAAAAGGACGACCACAGTTAATTCCAATCCAGTTTTCCCATTGGCAATTAATAGTGCGACGAGTAATAAGTCGAGAGCTCGCAAGAGATTGCATATAGCTAGTGCACGTTGTCGAGAAACTCGATCCAAGATCGTTCCTACAAATGGCCCGATAAGAGAATATGGAAGTAAAACCACAGCAAAACCTAAGGCAGCATTTAGCGCATTGGCCTGACGCTCTGGTGAAAAAAGGAGAAAAGATGCGAGTGCGCTCTGGAATAAACCATCAACGCCCTGCCCCATCCAGCGAGCGGCAAATAATCTCGAAAGTCTTGAATGTCGAAGCAGCGCGACAAAACTCAGACTTTGCATAGCGCAAGAGTAGTTTCTTTCACCTATTAATTCGCGTTATTGTCTTCCTTGTGAAATCTCAGCGCGCCTACGTCGATTATGCCCTCGACAAACGAGCAACTTTGGTGGCGCTCTTTCGCGGGGTTGTTAATGCCTGTGACGCCGACCCTTATCTAATGCGAGCTGCGAAATTCCATGGAGTAAAAGTTGAGCGTCTCTGCCCTGTCTGCAAAAAGAAGTCTCTTGTCGAACTTCGATACACCTTTGGAGATCAGCTCGGTCAATTCTCAGGACGAATTAAATCTCTCGCTGAACTTACAGAAATGGAATCCGAGTTTGGAGAGTTCAGGGTTTACGTGGTGGAAGTTTGTCGAGAATGCTCATGGAACCACCTCAGCGCTTCGTTCATCCTGGGAGATGGACGAGAGCGAAAACCCCCTCGGCGAGTACGCACCTTAGAAGATGAAGATTGGGTTAAGCGGTAGCCTTCACGCGTGGCCCGCAAAATCATCTTCCGCTTAATCATCTTTATTGGTGGATTCTCTTTTATTGCCGGCGTATCTCTCTTTGCTTACGCGTATTTTACCGTCGGAATTCCTAATCCAAACGACTATGTAAATAGTCAGGCGACCATTATCCAATATTCAAACGGAACAGAAATTGGCCGCATTGGATCTGAAAACCGAACAATCGTCCCCTTTGCAAAAATTCCGTTAAATCTTCGTCACGCAGTCCTAGCCGCAGAAGATAGAAGTTTTTACACCAACCACGCTTTTAGCGTAATGGGAATAGCACGTGCAGCACTTAATAATCTACGTGGTGGTTCATTGCAAGGTGGATCAACAATTACACAGCAATATGCAAAAACCGCCTTCCTTACACCAGAACGAAGCATCCAACGCAAAATTAAAGAACTTGTAATTTCAATAAAACTTGAGAGCCAGCTTTCAAAAGACCAGATCTTTGAAAACTACCTCAACACTATTTACTTTGGCCGCGGGTCATACGGTGTAGAAACTGCATCCGAGCAATACTTCAACCGAACAGTAAATAAATTGACACTGGCACAATCTGCAGTGCTGGCAAGTATTTTGAATTCACCAGGCAACTACGATCCCTCATACTCAAAAGATAATGCAGACAGACTCAAAGCGCGTTTTGCTTATGTAATAAAAGGAATGGTTAAAGACGGGTGGATCACCCAAGAAGTTGCGAATAAAACAAAATTCCCTGCGGTTCGAGATCGCGTTACAGCGGGATCGCTCTCTGGCCCCAAAGGCCACATTATTGCTCGCGCCCAACTAGAACTTAACGCCCTTGGGTTTACCGATGAACAATTGATGATCGGCGGACTCATTGTTCGCACTACCCTTGATCAAAAAGCACAACAGGCAGCGGTTGACGCTGTTGATAAACAAACACCAAAGAAAGCACCGGCCGATTTACATGTGGGGCTGGTCGCGATCCGCCCTGGAACAGGCGAAATCATTGCTCTTTATGGGGGCAAAGACTATTTAGTCCGCCAGCTCAGTGACGCCACGCAATCAATCGCATTAGCAGGTTCAACTTTCAAACCCTTTGCACTTATTGCCGCGCTAGAAAAAGCAATTCCGTTGACATCAATATGGAATGGTGATTCACCGCAAACCTTTGATGATGCAGGCAAGCCATATCCCGTTTCCAATTATGGAAACGAACAATGGGGGCAAATAAACCTACTCAAAGCAACAGCTCACTCTGTAAATACAATTTATGTCCCACTAGGTATCGAAGTGGGCCCAGATAAGGTTGTTGATGTTGCACGGCGTGCAGGAATTCCAGAAAGCGTGGCAATGATGCCAACGCCTTCCGTTGTTCTTGGACCTGCAAGTCCACATGTAATTGATGTAGCAGCTGCTTATGCAACTTTTGCAGCTCAAGGTGTTTATGCAAAACCTTTCTTAATCAACCAAGTACAAGGACCAAACAAAGGCGTTCTCTATCAAGCGCGTCCACAAGGTCAAGAAGTATTTACTAAAGATGTAATGGCTGACCTCACTTACGCACTCGGTGAAGTTGTGCGAAGTGGAACTGCAACTTACGGAACTGCAGGATTAGGCCGACCGGCTGCTGGTAAAACGGGTACGAGTGAGCAGAATGCATCTGCTTGGTTTAGCGGATACACACCACAACTTGCCGCCTCTGTTGCTTTCTTCCGCAACACAGCTTCCGAGACTCTTAATGGAATCGGTGGCTTATCAGCTGTAACTGGCGGAACTTTCCCTGCAAAGGTCTGGACCGCGTTTATGAAAGGCGCTCTTGCTGGAGAACCAAAGATGTCATTTCCAAAACCGGTGCATATCGGCGGAAAGGATCCAATAGTGATGACATCTCCCACGCTTGAGCCTTTGCCAAGTGAAAGCGCAACACCAACTCTCGCTTCCGAAACACCTACTACTTCACCCTCGGCTACACCCACTCCGTAAATATGTTCCGACTTCAACGCTGGAAGCCACTCACCAAAGCCCTTGTATTACTAGCTTTATTAACCGCCATCACCTCTTTTATTAAATTTGATCATTGCCGAAATAACGGTTGGGTCTCACCTGATATCGATGTCCATGCTTGTTACACCGATATTTCTTCTCTTTATCACGGGCGCGGATTGAATGTTCATCAGTGGGCTTACAGCGGCGGTGACAACGCAATTGAATACCCAGTTATCACCGGCACAATCATGTGGGCCACTTCGTTGCTGGTGCCAATGGATAGTAACGGCACCCGTAAGTACTTTGACCTAAATATTTTCTTGATTGCACTTCTCTTTATCGCGACAGTTGTCATTGTCGGATATATGAAACCCGAGTTCGCACATTTACTTCCGTTGTCACCGGCGGTGATGGCCTCGCTCTATATCAACTGGGATCTTTGGGGCATCATCACAATGATGGCGGCAATTTATTATTTCGATAAGAAACGTCTCAACTTGAGTGCGATCTTGATCGCGATATCAATTGCTACGAAATTCTTTCCTGTTCTTTTATTGTTACCAATCGCATTCATCCTCTGGAGGCGCAACCAACTTCGCTCTTTAGTAAAATACATAGGAACAACTCTTTTTGTATGGCTTGCAATAAATCTTCCTGTAATATTGACAACACCTGTGGGTTGGTGGCGCTTCTACAAACTTAACTTAGAGCGCCAATCCGATTGGGGCTCACTCTGGTACGGGTTATCGATTTTAAATTTTCCTGTTCGCAGCCTTAACTATGTAACAATTCTTTCGCTTCTTGCGATTCTCACTGCGTGCATGATCTATTTCCTTGAACTCACCGAAACTCCAACGTTGGCAGATGTCAGTTTTATTGTTCTTGCCGGCGTTCTATGTGTTGGCAAGGTCTACTCACCTCAATACATTCTCTGGCTGGTTCCGTTAGCCGTCATTGCGCTAAAAAATAAGAAGCAACTCCTGGCTTTTTGGATATGGCAGGCGGCCGAGGCGATTTATCACATCGCCGTCTGGCAGCATTTAGCCCTCCTAGGAGGAGCTAAATTCGGCCTCCCCGCTGGTGGCTACGCCCTTGCAATCATCGCCCGAATCTTGGCTTGCACTTATTTCATCGCCGTTCTTGTCCGCACCAGCCTCAAGAATCGCCCTCCACAGGCTAAGCAAGCGCATAAGCGTCTAGCGGATTTTCTATTTGAAGGTGGTGGCAGTTACCCTTAGGCCCCTTACCTGGTTGGGTCTTCCATCCAGGAAAGAGCAATAACTCTCCTGTCACGGAAATACCGTGGCCGCTTTAGTCCAAAGGAGGTCGGGTTAACGCATGCGTCACTATGAATTAATGGTCATTCTCGATCCAGAGTTAGAAGAACGTACAGTCACTCCAAGCCTTGAGACTTATCTCAAGATCATCAAAGAAAGCGGCGGCCGCGTCGACAAGCTCGATGTTTGGGGCAAGCGCCGGATGTCATTTGAGATCCTCAAGAAGTCCGAAGGCATTTACGCAGTTGTAGATATGCACTGCGAGCCAGCTGCAATCAAAGAGTTGGATCGTCAACTCAATTTGAACGAAGCAGTTCTGCGCACCAAAGTTATACGTCCTGAATAATTTCAAGCGATAACTTTTTAAGAACCACAGCCGAGTAGAGACGAGTAGAAGATGGCAGCAGGAGATACAACAATCACAATGATCGGCAACCTTGTCGATGACCCAGAGCTACGTTTCACCCCTTCAGGTGCAGCTGTAGCAAAGTTCAAAGTTGCTTCCACTCCACGTTTTCTTGATAAGACAACGAATGAGTGGAAAGACGGAGACACCCTCTTCCTGCAGTGCAACATTTGGCGACAAGCAGCAGAAAATGTTGCTGAGTCACTCACCAAAGGTATGCGCGTCATTCTTTCTGGTCGCTTAAAGCAACGTTCTTACGAAACTAAAGAAGGCGAAAAGCGCACCGTATTTGAGGTAGAAGTTGATGAAGTTGGTCCATCACTACGTAACGCAACAGCGAAGGTCACAAAGACCACTCGCCAAGGCGGCGCAACTGGTGGATTCTCGGCTCCAGCAACTGAATCTTTCGATGATCCATGGGCAGCAGCTTCGACACCTTCAACTACCGGCGGCGGATGGGCAACCACTGCCAACGACGATCAACCACCCTTCTAATCCACCTATCCATCCATTCCTGCGCACTAGTTAATTAACTAGGCAGGGCACCCGAAAAGGAGCACCACAATGGGAGCACGTAATAACAGAGCGCTCAAAGAGCCAAAGAATAAGTCAGCGAAAGCTGCCGCTTTAAATAAGAAGTTTAAGAAGAAGCCATGCAGCTTCTGCCGCGACAAGGTTAGTTATATCGATTACAAAGATATTGCTACTTTGCGTAAGTACATCTCCGATCGCGGCAAGATCCGCGCTCGCCGTGTCACAGGCGCCTGCACACAACACCAACGCTCGGTTGCAACAGCTGTCAAGAACAGTCGTGAAGTTGCACTCTTGCCCTACACATCGACAGCTCGTTAAGGAGAGATGACGCTATGAAACTCATCCTTACCCGTGAAGTCTCAGGCTTAGGCCGCGCTGGTGATGTCGTAACCGTCAAAGATGGTTTCGCTCGCAACTTCCTTCTTCCACGTGGCAATGCAATTGCATGGTCACTCGGCGGAGAAAAGCAGATCGAAGGAATTCGTCGTGCTCGCGCATCCCGCGAAGTTCGCGATATCGATCATGCTAAAGAGATCAAGGCAAGCCTTGAGGCTGCAACAGTTACCGTTTCCGTAAAGGTCGGAACTGCTGGTCGCCTCTTCGGTTCGGTCACCGATAAAGATATTGCTGCCTCTATTAAGAGCGCGGTTGGTCTAGATATTGATCGTCACGCGATCAAAACCCCTGGACATATCAAGACGATCGGTAGCCATGTAGTGAAGGTTTCATTACCTCACCACGTAGTTGCAAGCGTCACCGTTACGGTGGTTGCTAACGCCTAATCTCTTCAGTAACAATCTTCAAAGAAGGGCCCACTGAATCTCAGTGGGCCTTTCTTGGTTCATCTCAGAAAATGAGATTTACTGAGAAATGTTTCTCCACACACCATCACTACTCACCCACCCCTCTGACCTGCGGAAAAGGGAGTGCGAGTTCAAAAAATCAAAGTTACCCACATTTAATACACAAGTTCACACACAGGAAATAGGGGTTTATCCACACATATCCACAGCTCTACCCACACGCTCTCCCACGCTCCTTCGCTTCTTTTTCCCCACTCTCATAGCCTTCACCCACAGACACGGACCCCATCTACCAGGGGTTTGTCAGTGGTAGAGGGAAGGCTGGTAAGCGTGAGCATCGCAGAACTTCCCAACCGCAACTCTCGTAATGAGACCGAATTCGAACGCACCCCACCACAAGATCTCATTGCCGAACAGAGCGTGCTCGGTGGAATGTTGCTCAGCAAAGATGCAATTGCAGATGTGCTTGAAGTTTTGCGCGAACGTGATTTTTATCGCCCAGCGCACGAAATTATCTACGACACCATTCTTGATCTCTATGGCCGCGGCGAACCAGCCGATGCAGTAACCGTCTCTGCAGAACTTACAAAGCGCGGAGATATTGCACGGGCAGGCGGCGCTCCATATCTGCACACACTTATCTCTTCCGTTCCCACAGCAGCTAACGCTGGTTACTACGCAAAAATTGTGCGCGAACGCGCAATCATGCGACGTCTTGTCGAAGCTGGTACAAAGATTGTGCAACTTGGTTATTCAACCGAAGGCGATGTTGATGAATCAGTAGATCAAGCACAAGCCGAGGTCTACGCCGTAACAGAGCGACGCGCAAGTGAAGATTACGTTCAACTCAGTACGCTCTTACCACAAGCACTTGATGAAATTGAAGCAATCTCTAAAGGCACTGGTGTTGAAGGCGTTAAGACTGGTTTCAAAGATCTCGACACACTTACCAACGGATTACACCCAGGCAACATGATTGTTCTCGCTGCACGTCCTGCAGTGGGTAAATCAACTCTCGGTCTAGATATCGCACGCCACGCAGCAATCTTTGGCGGTAACACCGCTGTTATCTTCTCACTTGAAATGAGCCGTTCTGAAATCACAATGCGTATGCTCTCTGCCGAAGCTCGCGTGGGTCTTAACAATATTCGCGCCGGAAATCTTAGCGATGAAGAATGGTCACGACTTGCTCGACGTATGGGCGAAATTTCAAATGCACCACTCTTTATCGATGACTCGCCCAATCTTTCGTTGATGGAAATCCGCGCAAAGGCGCGCCGTCTCAAGCAACGCCACGATCTCAAACTTATTGTTATCGATTACCTCCAGTTGATGAGCAGCGGCAAGCGCGTTGAAAGCCGTCAGCAAGAAGTATCCGAATTCTCGCGTCAATTAAAGCTTTTGGCGAAAGAGCTAAATGTCCCTGTTATTGCTATCTCACAGCTCAATCGTTCACCGGAACAACGTTCAGATAAGAAGCCAATGCTTTCAGATCTCCGCGAATCCGGTTCTATCGAACAGGATGCTGACTTAGTTATCTTGCTTCACCGCGATGATATGTACGACAATCAAAATAGATCAGGCGAGGCAGATTTGATTATTGCTAAACACCGTAACGGACCTACACGCACCATTGTTGTTTCGGCGCAACTTCACTTTGCACGATTTGTAGATATGCCTCAATCTTCGGCACCGCAAGACTTTACGCAACAGCGCGGAGATGAATAATTTTTATCGCTCTTAAAAGATTAATGAACTTCACTTCTTGCTCGATCTGCCAAAATAATCCCGATAATTACAATAAGCCCGCCCAGTAATTGAATCGGCACAAATTCCTCGCGTAACAACCACCAAGCAAAGACGCCAGCGATAACTGGCTCGAGCATTCCAATCACACTACTCGTTGAAGCCGAAAGTGATTTAAGTCCTTGCAACACTGCAAGGTAAGGCAGGATTGTTCCAAGAACTATATTCCACAACAACAGCGTCCACGTTGGGACCACTTTTCCTTCGAGCGCCCCAGAGAGCGTTACATGTTCTGAAAATACCGAAGTCGGGAAGCTCCATAATGGAGTGAAAATCGCCCAAGTAAGTGAGGCGAAACCCAGGCCCCAGACAGTGAGAGTTTCTGTAGATCGATGGGCAATTAATTTTTCGCCCAAGACAAAATATGTAGCGAGAGCAAAAGCATCCAAGAAAGCCGCTAACAACCCGATGCCATCTAGCGTCATTCCCTTCCACACTTGTGCAACGAGTAACAACCCTGAAAAAGCTAGCGCGATCGCTACCCACATAAGTCTGGGAACTACTTTCTTCCGCACAAAGCGCACATAGAGAACAATCCAGATAGGCGCAGTGAACTCGATAATCAACGCAACACTGACATGCATGCGCGCTATAGCGATGAAATAACCCACTTGTACAAGGGCAAATCCGATGACGCCATAAGCCGCTAACCACGGTAATTCTTCACGTTTAGCTTTAAGAGCGTTCCCGTTTCTTAGCAGTACATAAATCAAGAGAATAAGGAAAGAGCCGGTACAGCGCACTTGGGTTAACCTAGGCGCTGATAAGCCGCCACCGAGGATTAACTTCGAGACGATGCCATTGAGTGCAAAAGTGGTCGCGCCAAAAATCAAGAAGAATTCGGCGCGGATACCTTTGAGCACATTGAGAGCCTACTTTAAAAGGCTCCCTCTGCTATCTCCATAATGGCATTGTCGGTAGCCTCTACGATTTTGCGATCTGCGGTGATATGCGGCAAGAAGTTCTGGACAAAGAACTTAGCTGAGGCAATCTTGCCCTCAAGGAAGAGTTTGTCTTTGCCAGCATCCGGCAACTTAACAACAGCAATATCTGCTTGGCGCAAGAGCAACCAGGAGGTGATGATTTCGCCAACCGCCATCAAGCAACGAGATGTATTAAGGCCGACTTTGTAGATTTCGTCGCTTTTTTCTTGTGATGCCATTGCATGCCCGACAAGAACTCCCACGATTGCATTGAGGTCGCCCAGCGCTTTAAGTAGAGCAGCTTTCTCTTCGGCGTGCGTACCTCCAGATTGAGCAAAGGCAGTAATTTCTTTCCCAAGAAGGCCAAGTGCTCGTCCGCCATCTTTAACAATTTTACGGAAGAAGAAATCTAAGCCTTGAATAGCAGTAGTACCTTCATACAAGGTATCGATTTTTGCATCGCGAACATATTGCTCAAGTGGCCAATCTTGGGTGAAGCCAGAACCACCAAATGTTTGTAGTGATTCTGTGCCAAGGAGAGTCCAAGATTTTTCACTGCCGTAACCTTTAACAACAGGAAGTAAAAGATCATTCAATGCAACTAAATCGGTAATCTCATCTTCACTGCTTCCTTGTGCACGCGCCAGAGCCAACGAATCTTGGATCGATGCGGTGTAGAGAACCAGCGCACGCATGCCTTCGGAATAGGACTTTTGAACCATTAGCGAACGTCGCACATCCGGGTGATTAATAATAGGAACACGAGGGCTGGACTTATCGTTCATGACCTTCATATCGCCACCCTGAACACGAGTTTTTGCATATGCGAGAGCTTGTTGGTATCCAGCAGAAAGGGTTGCGATCGCTTTTGTGCCCACCATCATGCGTGCGAATTCGATTACCTTAAACATCTGGGCGATACCTTCGTGGACATCGCCTAATAGATAGCCAACTGCAGGTTCATTTTCACCCAAATTCATCTCGCATGTTGCAGAGACGTTGAGCCCCATTTTATGTTCGACCTTGGTGACATAAACACCATTGCGCTTTCCAAGTTCGCCAGTTTCAAAATCAAACATAAATTTCGGAATCAAGAACAAACTAAGACCTTTAGTACCTTGTCCGCCACCTTCGCGCCGAGCCAAGACATAGTGGATAATATTTTCGTTAAGGTCGCTATCTCCTGATGTAATGAAACGTTTTGTTCCAGTGATGTGCCATGTGCCATCTGATTGTTCGACAGCTTTACTGCGGCCTGCACCGACGTCGCTACCTGCATCAGGTTCGGTCAACATCATCGTTGCGCCCCAGTCTTTATCGACCATCAACTGCGCAAGTTTCTTCTGTTGCTCGTTTCCGAGCGCATATGCAACGTGAGCAAAAGAAGTTCCGGATGCATAGATATGTACAGAGGGATTAGAACCTAAAACCATTTCAGCAATCGCCCAACGCACTGATGCTGGGATAATTGTTCCGCCAATTTCTACAGGTGCATCAATACGCCACCATTCGTTATCCATATATGCGCGATAAGATTTAATAAATGATGCAGGTAATTTGGCATCTCCAGTTGCTGGATTAAAATCAACACCAACGCGGTCGCCTTCAACAAATGAAGCTGCAAGATCGTTCTCTGATAAACGCTTCATCTCTTCAAGCATTCCCATCACAGTCTCGCGGTCGAGTTCGCTATAGATGGAAGTTCCGAGAACGCTTTCGCGCTCTAGAAGGTCAAAGAGGCAAAATTCAATGTCGCGCAGGTTGGCTATGTAGTGGCTCATAAACACAGGATGCTACCAGCGGGTAACTTAATCAAGCCAGCCCCAACCTCGATTTTGAGCCTGACTTTCGCAATCTAGAGCGGGCGACGGGAATCGAACCCGCGCTGTCAGCTTGGGAAGCTGACGTGATGCCATTTCACTACGCCCGCGGGTGCTGCTGAGTATGCCAAGGGTAGGTAGCAACGGTAAAGTCCCCAACCATGTTGCTAAGTGATCGCGATATTCGCGCAGAAATTAAAGCCGACCGAGTCCGAGTCGAACCTTTTGACGAGGGGATGATTCAACCTTCCAGCGTCGACGTTCGCCTCGACCGTTTTTTCCGAGTATTTGAAAACCACAAGTATTCAGTAATCGACCCTTCCATCGAACAAGGAGAGCTCACTCGCGAAGTCGAGGTAGCGCCAAAGGAATTCTTTATCCTCCACCCAGGCGAATTCGTTCTTGCAAGCACCTATGAAGTTATCTCTCTACCCGATGACATCGCTGGTCGCCTCGAAGGTAAATCCTCCCTTGGTCGCTTAGGTTTACTTACACACTCAACTGCGGGATTTATCGATCCAGGATTTTCTGGACACATCACCCTCGAACTTTCTAACGTCGCTAACTTGCCCGTCAAACTCTTTCCTGGAATGAAGATTGGTCAACTCTGCCTCATCAAACTCTCATCTCCCGCTGAGCATCCTTATGGTTCCGCGCTCTACGGTTCTAGATACCAAGGACAACGTGGCCCAACGCCTAGCCGTTCATGGATGAACTTCCACCAGAGCGATATCAAATAAACTAAAAAAGAGGAGTAGATTGGCGCTATGTCAAACATCGTAATTATTCTTGCAGTAGTTGCTGTACTCGTATTATTTGTAGTTTCTATCTACAACCGACTAGTCCGACTTAACGTCTCTGTCGATGAGGCATTCGCACAGATCGAAGTCCAACTCAAGCGTCGCTCAGACTTGATTCCGAACTTGGTAGAAACCGTAAAAGGTTATGCATCACACGAAAGCGCCACATTTGAAAAAGTAGTTAACGCTCGTGCTAAAGCGACAACAGCAACCACGGTTGCAGATGTTGCAGCAGCCGATGGGGCAGTGACACAAGCACTTCGCGGGCTATTGGCAGTCGCCGAGGGTTATCCAGACCTCAAAGCATCAACCAACTTTTTAGCTCTTCAAGAAGAGCTATCTACCACTGAAAATAAGGTCTCTTTCGCTCGCCAGTTCTATAACGACAATGTCCGAGCCCTCAACACTGCGGTCAAAACAATTCCCACATCTTTCTTTGCGGGTATGGCCAAAGTCAGCGCTCGCGCTTTCTACGAGGTAGAAGATCCACAATCGCGCCAAGCTCCCACCGTAAAGTTCTAAGACTCTATGTCTGAAGTTTCATTCCGGGGGATGGAAGCCTCTAACAAACGCAAAACATATTTACTTCTGGCCGGAATGGGCGCACTCGTCTGGCTGGTAGTTTATGCAGCCCTAACATATTTTGGTTCTGCCACTGTAGGTATCGTTCCTATTGCAGTGACAATCGCCCTGATATCTGTCTGGGGTTCTTATTACGCCTCAGATTCAATCGTCCTGAAAATGACAGGCGCACGTGAACTGCAAGAGAGCGACAACCCAAAACTTTTCAATCTCATCCACGAAGTAGTTATCGCAAGTGGTTTACCGATGCCCAAAGTTGCTGTTGTTGTTGACACCGCACCAAATGCATTTGCAACAGGCAGAAATCCAGAGCATGCGGTAATTGCATTTACCACCGGCATCTTGGATGTTATGGACCGGGATCAACTGCAAGGTGTTATCGCTCATGAAATGTCACACGTGGGCAATCGCGACACTTTAGTTTCAGCAGTTGCTGCAACAACTGCGGGAGCAATTGCGATACTGAGTGACATGTTGACACGAATGATGTGGTTCAGTGGGGGACGTCGCGATGATCGCGATAACAATTCAAACCCCGTTGCCCTCATTATTTCTTTAGTGATTTTGATTCTTGCACCGATCGCAGCAATGCTTCTTAAATCTGCAGTGTCTCGTAGACGTGAAGCGCTTGCCGATGCAACTGCGGTTTCATTTACCCGCAATCCAGCAGGGCTGCGTTCAGCCCTTGAAGTACTCGCAGCCGATAGCACCGTAGTGCGCCAGCGGTCTACCGCTGTTGCACATATCTGGATTGAGTCCCCTTTAGATGGCAAAGCTGTTTCACGCTTATTTGCAACGCATCCACCTATCGAGGAGCGGATTGCAGCCTTGCGCGCAATGGAATCTCTCGGACCTGTTTCATAACTTTTAGATCAGTGGCCCAAGATAAGTTTCTCTGGAAGGAAGGGGACCTTCGCCTGCTCTCCCAACCTAACCCAGCAAAGCGTGGCGAGAAAAGTACCGAGTGCACCAAAGGCAAACATTTTCACGTATTCGCAAGCGACGTATTTGAAAAGCAGAATTTCTCCATGGTTTTTGAGTGCGCAACAGCGAACTCCGCTTTAAACCTTCTCTTTTTTGGCGGCGATTAACCAATTAAAGAAGCCCCAAATAACAAACGCTCCGTAGATCAAATAGAGAGCTGCCGATGGGTAGTAACCACCTTTGATTAGTAGCGGCGTACCCACCGCATCAACGGCAATCCATACCAACCAAAATTCAACATACCCACGTGCTAAACCGTAGGTAGCAAGAGCCGACCCAGTGAAAATCCACGTATCAGGCCCTGGCGCCCATGACCCCAAAGCTTTGATTGCAAAGTAGGCGACAATATAGAAAGCGATAGTGACAGGGATAATCTGTAACTTCTCTTTCGTTGTCGTCCAACGAATCTGTACTGGTTTATCTCCGGCGCGACGATTGCGCACCCATTTCTGCCAACCATAAACACTGACCAGAATGAAAAGAATCTGTCGCCCAGCTTGCCCGAGCATTACCTTTGTCTCTTGGTTGGGATCTGTTAGCCCACCAATAAATAGCGTGAAGAGCAGAACATTGCCGATAATTCCCACCGGCCAGGTCCACATTTTGCGCCGCATTCCAAATAAAGCGCTAGCTAAACCAAAAACATTCCCGATGATTTCTTTCCAATAGATCGATTTCGATCCAATGTGTAGCTGTGCATCAAATAGCCAGTGAAGTACTGACATAGGTTGTCCCCCTTATTAGCGATGAATAGTTCGCAAATCCGGGGTTTCACATAAAAGGTCAACGCCAAAAGAGCACGCAACCATTTACGTGTTCCTCTCATCCGGACTTTCACCGTCGGTTCTGGATTTACACCAGATCCACCGATCACTGGATGTGAGCGGGTCGCAGACTTTAACTGCCGGCTCGGAATTACACCGACCCCGGAACAACGTTGGCATATTTTGTCAGTGGACTAAACCTTGTGCAAATCGAATAACGCTAACAATGAATCCAGACTTATAACTTGGAGTCGCTATCGATTGGCGCCGGCGCTGCATTAGATAGTGAAGATGCGCTCTTACGTGTAGAAACTCAACTGTGCTGCAAAAAAGCTTCCAACTTTGGCTCGTTCTCAGCTAAATCTTTTGCCACGTCTTTGAGCTCTGCAAGAACTGTCGTAGGGCTTCCCTCTGCACATTGAAGTGCTTGCGCAAGAAATCTGTTGAATTCTCGCCCAGTTT
>CAEZWT010000005.1_pt1 | contig 55825 bp, 50 predicted proteins | sample 7265051 | NCBI WGS metagenome assembly CAEZWT01 (sample SAMEA6813889, study PRJEB35770) | freshwater metagenome | biome: Freshwater; feature: Freshwater reservoir; material: water | place: Czech Republic | collected 2015-11-04 | depth 0.5m m | reverse complement strand
TTAGAGCGCTTCCCTGATAAGGAAGAGGTCGGAGGTTCAAGTCCTCCAAGGCCCACTCCCGTTAACCACGGGGACTTAGCTCAATTGGTAGAGCACCGCCTTTGCAAGGCGGGGGTTAGGGGTTCGATTCCCCTAGTCTCCACATGACACAAAAAACTTCAGCAACCCTGCACACATCCATGGGCGACGTCGTCGTCGAACTCTTCCCAAACCATGCACCGAAAACAGTTGCAAACTTTGTGGAACTCGCAACCGGCGCTCGCGAATGGACAGATCCTCGCAATGGTGAAAAAACCACAGCGAACCTATTCGACGGAACAATTTTTCACCGCGTCATTGAAGGCTTCATGATTCAAGGTGGAGATCCATTGGGTCGCGGAACTGGTGGACCTGGTTATCGTTTCGCAGATGAATTCCATGGAGATTTGGTTTTTGACCGCCCATACATTTTAGCGATGGCTAACTCAGGTCCCGGAACAAATGGTTCTCAATTCTTCATTACCGTTGCGCCGACAACATGGCTCAACCGCAAACACACAATTTTCGGCGAGGTAAAAGATAAAGCCAGCCAAGGTGTTGTCGATGCAATTGGTAGCGTTAAAACCGATAACCAAGATCGCCCTTCAACGCCAGTAACGATTAACTCAATAACCTTCGCGTGAAACGCACCACAACTACCAGCCTTATCACGGTAATTTGTGGGTTTTACTTACTGCAACTTCTCAACCCATCAATAGAAGACCGTCTGCTCTTAATAAATAAAGCAATCTTGAGTGATGGCGCGATTCATGGGGTAGCAACAGGTGAGTGGTATCGAATTCTCACCGTCGCACTCGTCCATGGCAGTTTGATGCATTTAGGTTTTAACATGTACGCGTTACTTGTTCTAGGTAATCCAATCGAAGCCGCCTTTGGACGCAACCGTTTTCTTGCGATCTTTTTCATATCCTTAACTACTGGTTCCCTCACTTCTTTATATCTCAACGCCAGCAATCAAGCTTCTGTAGGTGCATCAGGAGCGCTCTTTGGTTTATTTGGAGCGATGGCAGTAGTAGGCAAAAGAATTGGCGCCGATGTAAAAAGTATTCTGGTAATCATCGGAATTAACTTTGCGATGGGATTTGTGCTCTCAGGAATTGATTGGCATGCCCACCTAGGTGGTCTTGTAGGCGGCGTTCTTGCCTCGAAAATATTGCTCCGCCAAAGGCGATAACTTATCCACAGCAGTTATCCACCATGTGGAGAATTACACCGGTGTAATTAACGCCATTTCGTTGCGAGCGAAAAACCTACCGCGATAAATCCAAACCCGATAAGCATGTTCCAGGCGCCGATATGAGGCACTGGATAGGCCGTTTGGGTGACATAGAAGATAACGATCCAGATCAAACCTGCGAGGAAAGCGGCAACCATCACTGGTGCTAACCAACCAGGACTTTCCAACGGGGCAGGGGTATGGCTAACTACCTGCTCTGTGTGGCTGGCAGTCTCTTTTACTTTCTTGCGCAACTTCGATTTAGGCATGGCGCAGGGTAACACGCCCGACCTCACCTATGGCAAGTGCGGGACGCAAGCTTTATAGGAGAAGATTGCGCCTATGCCCGCCAGAAAAATCCTCGTCATTGATAACTATGACTCATTTGTTTTCAACCTTGTGCAGTACCTCGCACAACTTGGAGCGCAATGCACTGTTGTACGCAATGACGAAATCTCTGTGGAAGCCGCGGATGATTTTGATGGCGTATTAATCTCTCCTGGTCCAGGAACTCCTGAGCGCGCCGGTGTGAGCGTCGAGATGGTTCGTTATTGCGCGGAGAAAAAGATTCCACTTTTTGGAGTTTGTTTAGGCCATCAAGCAATCGCAGTGGCATATGGCGCAACTGTTTCGCAAGCCCCAGAACTACTGCACGGAAAAACATCACAAGTACAACATAAAGATATTGGTGTGCTTGCAAATATCCCTAACCCATTTCAAGCTACGCGCTATCACTCACTGGCAATCGAACGTCAAACACTTCCTGAAACTTTAGAAGTTACCGGCGAAACTAGTGATGGAATTATTATGGCAATACGTCACAAAGAACTTCCTATCGAAGGTGTTCAATTTCATCCAGAATCAGTGCTTACTGAACACGGACATGACATGCTCGCTAATTGGTTAATTCAATGTGGAGATCTAGATGCTCGCAGTAAATCTTTCGGACTTTCACCAGTTGTAGGAAAGTAATTATCTACTGTTGACGATTTACAGTGATAGTGATTGAAGAACCAATAGTTGCAGTTATTGCCGCATCGGGTGTTTGAGCCAAAACAATTCCCAAATCTTGGCTGGGATCATAAGCTTCGAGTTGTGTAATTAAGAATCCTGCTTGCGTCAGAATGTTACGTGCTGAAATTTCATCAACTCCCAGCACGAGAGGAACTTCGATATCGCCGCTTGCGATTTGCAACAGCACGCCACCACCGGCGACAAGAGTTGTGCCTTCACTCGGTGTAACTTTCAAAACAGTTCCTTGAGGTTTATCTGAAGTAACGGCCTCTGTACGGGAAACGACTAATCCAGCAGCCGTTAGAGCAGCACGCGCATCTATAAGTAATTGACCAACAAGATTGTCCGGGACAATTGCATCTCCTGGCCCATCTGAAAGAGTGAGAACAACACCAGTACCCTTTTTGGCTTTCGAAGTAGCTAACGGATTTTGACTAGCTACACGATCTTTGGGGATACGAGCGTCATGGGAACGCAAAATTGTGACGGTGAAATCCGCAAGGAGGTTTGTAGCATCAATTTGATTAAGCCCTACAACATTAGGAATTTCAATAAGAGAACTAGAAGCAACAGTGCCAGAAGTTAAAACAGAATAACTAATACCTCCTGCGACTAAAAGCACGCTCATCATAAGTGCGAGAACTCGCTTCTTATTTATCGGCTTGCGAGCCACCTTTGTAGATACCGATTGCCCAGCGCGTAATTTCCTAATATCAGCCAGCATCGCAGATGCGCTTTGATATCTATCTTCTGGTTTTTTCGCTAGCGAAACAAGTAATGCGATATTTAAACCTTCAGGAAGTTCTGGTGCCACTTGGCGCGGAGGAATAATCGCACCAGATACATGCTGGAACGCAATTGATACTGGTGTATCTCCAGAAAATGGAGGGCGCCCTGTAAGTAATTCATAAAGTAGGCAGCCAAGCGAATAGAGATCGCTGCGATAATCGGCAGTCTCACCCATTGCCTGCTCAGGAGAGAGATATTGCGCAGTGCCTACAACGTTCCATGTACTAGTTAAAGTTGCACCTATGTCATCGAGAGCACGAGCGATTCCAAAATCCATAACCTTCACATCACCTTGATCTGTAATCATGACGTTTGCAGGTTTTATATCTCGATGAACGATTCCTCTTTCGTGAGAATATTCAAGTGCGGAAAGAATTCCTTCTGCGATTTCAAGGGCGCGCTCTAGGGGTAAATGTTCGCCACTATGAATTAATTCACGAAGTGTGTAACCGGAGACCAATTCCATAACAATGTAAGGGGCTGGTTCTTCGCCAGAGTCATACACGGCAACAATTCCAGGATGGTTGAGTCCAGCAGCAGCTAAAGCTTCTTTCCGAAACCGTGCCACAAAGGAAGGATCCCGCGCCAAGTCACTTCGGAGAATCTTGATTGCAACTTCACGTGAAAGACGTTGGTCTTGGGCGATATAAACATCAGCCATACCGCCGGTACCAATCATTTCACCGAGTTTGTAGCGCTCTCCTAATAATTTATCCATTGTGACCCACCTGCGCAGCGCCCAAAAAGATTGAACTGCCTTCGCTTACACCCACCGTTATATCAGCCACAAGAACAGTGACGTTATCAGGAGCTCCATTTTTATATGCGGTGTCAATTAAAAAGGTAACAGCTTCGTCTTTGTCGGCAATTTGTACACCTTCTAAAAGTTCTGCCTCCGAAACAATTCCATGTAACCCATCACTAGATAACAAGAAACGATCCTTTTCTTCTACTTCATAAATCATAAGTACCGGTGCAATCGAATTATCACCCATTAAGACTTGGGTGAGCATTGAACGTTGAGGATGATCAGAAGTCTCGCCAACCTTTAATACTCCTTGATCTAAAAGCTCTTGAATCACAGTGTGGTCATGGCTGAGTTGAGTAAGAACACCATCTCGCAACCGATATGCACGCGTATCGCCGACATGTATCAGCGCAACAAAGCTTCTTTTATCGCTCGAGTACAGGTGTAGCGCGCTTAAAGTGGTGCCCATTCCAAGCAGCTCTTCATCATTATCAGCGACGCGACGAATTTCAGCGTTAACGTCGTAAAGAGAGTTCATAAGTAAATCTTCAACAGAATCAGAATCAATCGAACCGGAATCAATTACCGGGATAATCTGCGCAAGAGTATTGATTGCAATAGCAGAGGCGATTTCACCGCCAGCATGACCGCCCATGCCATCAGCTATAGCAAGTAGATGCGAGTGATGTAATGCCGAATCCTCATTTCCTGGTCGGATTAACCCAGTAACAGAGCGCGCCGAGGTAGAGAAGTGTCTACTTGTTATAACCGCCATCTCTTCCTCCCATCATCGCTATCTAGCTTTTATGTTCTACCTCTACCTCCTAAGCCTAACGGTGATAATGTGAGGTCAGATAGCGTGAGTGGCGGAATGGCAGGCGCGCACAGTTCAGGTCCGTGTACTCGTAAGGGTGTAGGGGTTCAACTCCCCTCTCGCGCACGTGATTCCCAAAATATATGCCCATCGCGGTGCCTCCAGTCACTTCCCAGAACATACCCGCGCTGCTTATTTGGCAGCCATCGATCAAGGTGCTGATGGATTTGAATGCGATGTTCGTCTGACAAAAGATGGAGTTCCGGTTTTATGGCACGACTCGAGTATGGAACGCATCGCAGGATCAAAAGAATTGGTTGCCGCTATTTCTTTTCAAGAAATGAAGAAGGTTTATCCTGCCGTAATGCAGTTAGAAGAATTAATTGAACTTGCTATCAACCACAAGAAAGAATTGGCAATAGAAACTAAACATCCTGTCCCACAAGGAAAGGAGATAGAAACAGTAGTTTCGTCGCTAATTTCGAATGTAGATGTGAAGTGCGCAATTATCTCTTTCTCTTGGTTAGCGCTGGAGAAAGTGCCAAAAGATATTGAATCAGTTTTACTCTTACGCCCCCCATTCATCTCCCTCCGCTCAAAATTCACTTCAGCCAAAGGGTTAGGACCAAACATTGCAATGCTCAAAAAAAGGGGAGATTTTGTAACTTCGGCAAAATCACAAGGGAAGAAAATCTACGTATGGACAGTCGATTCTGTAGAAGATCTCGAATTCTGTGCGTTAAATCAGGTAGATGTGATCATCACAAATAAACCGTCTCTAGCCCGCAAGGTGCTCGGCTATCCTTAAGCAATGAGCACTTATGCCTACCTGGGTCCCGCGGGGACTTTCACTGAGGCAGCCCTACAGAAAATTTCTCAACCACAAGATTTACTACTCCCATACGCGAATGTCACCGCCACTTTGGATGCTGTCCGAAAAGGCGAAGCGGAATTTGCACTTGTCCCTATTGAAAACTCTGTTGAAGGCGTAGTGGCTCGGACGCTGGATGAATTAGCAACAGGTGACCCGTTGGTTATTGCGGGAGAGGTAACAATTCCTGTCACTTTTTCACTTATGACAAGAAATGAAAAAATAGATATTGAGAGCATTGCGACCCACCCGCATGCAGAGTCTCAATGTCGCGCCTACATCGCTAAGAATTATCCAAAGGCAGAAATCATCCCAACTGCTTCTACCGCAGCGGCAGCAGAAGCTTTAGTGAGCGGTCTATACGACGCGGCAATCGCAGCGCCTGTTGCTGCTCAACGTTATGGATTGAAAATTCTTGCTAACGATATTGGCGATACCCCAGGAGCGGTTACTCGATTTGTCCTTGTCACCAAACCTGGTCAATTAGGAACATCCACCGGGCATGACCGAACCTCACTTGCCGTTTTCATTGCAATCGACCACGCAGGTGCTCTTTTGGAAATCCTCACCGAATTCAAGAAGCAAGAAGTTAACTTAACTTTCATTCAAAGCCGGCCCACAGGTTTAGAGCTCGGTCACTACCATTTCATTATCGATGTAGAAGGCCACATCCAAGACGCACCCGTGGCTAACGCTCTTGCCGGGCTAAAAATTATTTGCCAGGACATAAGATTCTTAGGTTCATACCCAAGAGAAGGAGCGCTTTCATGATTGATATTAAGTATCTTCGTGAAAACCCAGATGTATTGCGCACTTCTCAAAAGGGGCGCGGAGAAGATCCAGCAATTGTTGACCGCGTTCTAGCGAGTGACGATGCGCGCCGAACCGCAATCGCTGATTATGAAGCGCTACGCGCCGAACAAAATCTCTTCTCTAAGAGCGTCGGAGCAGCAAAAGGCGAAGAACGCGAGGCGCTTCTAGAAAAAGGAAAAGTTTTATCAGCCGCCGTTAAAGCGGCTGAAGCTCGCAAGAGCGAAGCAGAAGTCGCCGCTCATCAAGAAATTTTACTTCTTTCAAATATTCTCGATCCAAAGGCACCCATTGGCGGCGAAGAAGATTTTGTCGTTTTGGAACACGTGGGAACGCCTCGTGATTTCACAAAAGATAATTTTCTGCCCAAAGACCATGTTGAACTCGGCAAGTTACTTGGCGCCATAGATACCGAACGTGGTGCCAAAGTTTCAGGCGCGCGCTTTTATTACTTGACTGGGGTAGGTGCACTACTGGAATTCGCTCTTGTAAATTATGCGATTAGCAGTGCAGTTAAAGCTGGATTTATTCCAATGATTACACCTGTGCTTGTGAAACCTCCAGCAATGGAGGGCACGGGGTTCCTAGGTCAAGCCGCAGAGAATGTTTTCAATCTAGAAAAGGATGATTTCTATTTGGTGGGTACCAGCGAAGTACCGTTGGCAGCTTTCCATATGGACGAAGTACTCAACGTCGAAAAACTTCCATTGCGCTACGCCGGCTATTCAACATGTTTCAGACGTGAAGCTGGCACATATGGCAAAGATACGCGCGGCATTATTCGTGTGCATCAATTCGATAAAGTCGAAATGTTTACCTTTTGCAAGCCAGAGGATGCGGTTGCTGAACACCAACGTTTGCTCCAGTGGGAAAAAGACTTTCTCACCGCAATGGAAATCCCTTTTAGGGTTATTGATGTTGCTTCAGGAGATTTGGGATCAAGTGCTACCCGTAAATTTGATTGCGAAGCGTGGATTCCAACACAAGAGGCTTACCGTGAAGTTACAAGCACTTCCAACTGCCTCGAATTTCAAGCTAGACGCTTAAATATCCGCATGAAAGGCGCTGAAGCTACATCTCATGTAGCGACACTTAATGGAACCCTTGTTGCGATTCCACGAATGATTGTTGCCATTCTAGAAAATCACCAAAACGCTGACGGCACCGTCAATGTTCCTGTAGCGCTCCAACCATTCTTGGGGACTTCTAGATTTGAGCTTGTGTGACCCATCGACCGAAATTAATCGCTACCGATCTAGACGGAACGATTGTTCCGCACTACGGAGCGATTTCCCAAAGAACTGTTGATGCTTTTACACAAGCTCACGAAATGGGAGTTGAAGTTTTCTTTGCAACAGGGCGTCCTCCACGTTGGATGCGAGATATAGATGCAACTTTCGCTTTCGGTTCAGCAATTTGTTGTAACGGCGCGATGTTGTATGACTTAAAGAGCGACACAGTATTGGAGGAGTGGGGAATTTCTGTCGACGCGCAGATTGAGGCAGTAAAGAAATTGCGCGTGGCTATTCCCCAGATTTCATTTGCTGTCGAAAGTAGCGATTACTTTCACCGCGAAAAAGGTTACATCGCTCATTACGATGTTGGTCTTGATGAGATCGGTCAAGATTTAATCGAAAAAGCTATGAAGTCCCCAGCTTTGAAACTGATGGCTAGGTGCACAAACCAAGAGCTGACATCAGATGAAATGATGCATTTAGCCACAGAAGCAGTTGGCGATCTTGTAACAATCACACATTCGAATCCCAATGAATCCCACCTTGAGATTTCAGCGATTGGTGTCTCAAAAGGAACAACGTTGGCGATCATGGCTGGACGCTTAGGAATCGAAGCAAAAGATTGTGTCTCATTTGGCGATAACCCAAATGATTTTTCAATGCTCCAATGGTGTGGTCGTTCATATGCAATGGCTGATGGGCACCCAGATGGAAAGAAGTACGCAAAAGGCGTCGCCCCCGCTCACACAGCTGATGGCGTAGCGATAATCCTCGAGGAATTACTTCAACTTCCTGCTTAAGCAAAGGTCGGGTACATTACCCCGCGGAGGGCTCGCATAGCGGCCGAGTGCACCGGTCTTGAAAACCGGCAAGGGAAACCTTCGAGGGTTCAAATCCCTCGCCCTCCGCTCAGTTTTACGTGTGGTTGATTTCATAGCCTGCACCCCCCGCTTTCCCCTAGCAATAGACGGGAGGTGACGGGAAACTAGGACATCGGCGTTTACGACGCTACCCCAAAGGAGCTGGTTCATGTCCGGAGTTTTCTCACCTTCGCGAGCAAAAATTGCAGCACGAACACTTCGGACAGATCGTTGGTGGTTACAACCAACAATCACCGTTGCCGTTCTTCTCTCTTTTATTGTCTACGCAACTATTCGCGCGTTTGAAGCGAAGTTCTATTTTGCTGAACCATTGATTTCACCATTCTATTCACCTTGCCTTACAGCAGCCTGTGATACAAAAGCATCGCTATTGGGTCAACCGCTCGGCAATGTTGCGATTTTCGGAATGGCAATTTCACCCGCTTTATTTATATTAATTTTTCCACTTGGCTTCCGAATGACTTGCTACTACTACCGCAAGGCTTACTACCGTTCCTTCTGGCAATCACCGCCTGCATGTGCAGTTGCAGAACCACATGCAACGTACACAGGAGAAACAAAAGCACCTTTAATCGTGCAAAACGGTCACCGTTGGTTCTTCCTTGCAGGTTTAGTTTTCAATGTGCTCTTAACTATTGATGCAGTTTTGGCATTTCGAAATGAATCAGGTCAATGGGGACATATGAGCATCGGTTCACTTGTCTTGCTCACAAACGCAACGTTGCTCTGGTTGTATTCAGCTTCGTGCCACACCTGCCGTCACACTATTGGCGGACGTCTCAAGCATTTCTCTAAACACCCAGTGCGTTACAAACTTTGGACATGGGTTTCGATTCTTAACCACAAGCACCCAACATTTGCATGGATCTCACTCTTTGGAGTAGCCCTGTCAGATGTTTATGTTCGTGCGGTCTCATCCGGCGCAATCCATAACCTTTACTTCTTTTAATAGGCATCAAGGAGAATTTCATGAGCGCTCTCGAACGTTATAAGTACGATGTTGTAGTTATTGGTGCTGGTGGAGCTGGCCTGCGAGCCGCTGTTGAAGCGCGCGAAGCGGGCCTTACTGTGGCAATCGTATGTAAATCCCTCTTCGGCAAGGCCCACACAGTGATGGCCGAAGGCGGCGCTGCTGCTTCCATGGGTAATGTCAATGACAATGACAACTGGATGGTCCACTTCAGGGACACAATGCGCGGCGGTAAATTCCTCAACCACTATCGCATGGCTGAATTACATGCCAAAGAAGCACCAGATCGTATTTGGGAACTTGAAATGTGGGGCGCGCTCTTTGACCGCACAAAAGAAGGAAAGATTTCACAGCGCAATTTTGGTGGACACGAATACCCTCGCTTAGCCCACGTTGGCGACCGCACTGGTCTTGAACTCATTCGCACAATGCAACAGAGAATCGTTGCACTTCAGCAAGAAGAGTTGAAAGAGAAAGGCAACACAGACTCACTAAGAGTTTTCGCAGAACTTACAGTTACAGAAATTCTTAAAGAGGGCGGCAAGGTTGCTGGCGTTTACGGATATTGGCGCGAAACTGGCGCAGATATTCTTATTGAAGCCAGCGCTGCTGTTATCGCCACAGGTGGCGTTGGTAAAACTTTCAAAATTACATCTAACTCATGGGAAGGCACAGGTGACGGCCACGCGCTTGCACTTAAAACCGGCGCAAACTTAGTTGATATGGAGTTCTTACAATTCCATCCAACAGGCATGGTCTGGCCACTCTCTGTAAAAGGAATTCTTGTCACCGAATCAGTACGAGGTGAAGGTGGAATTTTGACCAATTCACTCGGTGAGCGTTTTATGTTTAAGTACATCCCAGATGTATTTAAAGATAAATATGCAGATAACGAAGAAGAAGCAGATCGTTGGTATGTGGATCAAGATAATAATCGTCGCCCACCCGAGCTGCTTCCACGCGATGAAGTTGCGCGCGCAATCAACAGCGAAGTTAAAGCAGGGCGCGGCACTGAACACGGTGGAGTCTTCCTAGATGTTTCAAAGCGTCTCTCTGCAGAAATTATTAAAAAACGCCTTCCATCTATGTGGCACCAGTTCTATGAACTTGCAGGCGTAGATATCACTAAGGAAGCAATGGAAGTTGGCCCTACATGTCACTACGTTATGGGCGGCGTTGAAGTAGACCCAGATAGCGCAGCGGCAATTGGCGTTGACGGACTCTTTGCAGCTGGCGAAGTTGCTGGTGGAATGCACGGCTCAAACCGCCTTGGCGGTAATTCCTTGACCGACCTTCTCGTTTTTGGCCGTCGCGCAGGTAAAGGCGCAGCCGATTATGTGAAGGCAAATAAGGCAAACCCTGTGAGCGATGCGGCAATTGCTAAGGCCGCGGCGAAGATCGAAGCACCATTCGCACGAAAAGGCGGAGAGAACGCATACTCGCTCCACCAAGAGTTACAAGAAGTCACACATAATCTCGTGGGCATTATCCGCACCGGTGCCGAACTTAGAGAAGCAATAGAAAAGATTGCCGATATCCGCAAGCGCAGTGCAAATATTGCTGTTTCTGGTGATCGCAAATTTAACCCTGGCTTCCATTTAGCTTTCGATCTAGACAACATGCTGCTTGTTGCTGAAAGCACAGCAAAGGCCGCTCTACTTCGTGAAGAATCACGAGGCGGGCATACTCGCGATGACTTCCCTGGTATGAACTCAACGTGGCGCCAGGTTAACCACATCTCAAGTTTCGATGGTGAGAAAGTAAATACAAAAGCCCAACCATTGCCTGTGTTACCAAAAGAACTCTTTGACCTATTTGATGTTCACGAACTCGAGAAATACATGACGCCGCAGGAAATTGCGAAAGGTGGTTCCAACTAATGGCACGCACACTCAAGCTACGTATCTGGCGCGGGGATAGTAAAGATGGTGGATTGCAAGATGTCACCGTCGACGCCAATCACGGTGAAGTTGTTCTTGACATAATCCATCGCGTGCAAGCAACACAGATGGGCGACCTTGCAGTTCGCTGGAATTGCAAAGCAGGTAAATGTGGATCTTGTTCAATGGAAATTAACGGAAAACCACGCCTTGCTTGTATGACGCAAGTTGCTTCGTTTCCTGAAGGTGAAACCATCACCATCACACCACTTCGTGCCTTCCCTGTTATCAAGGACCTCGTCACCGATGTTTCCTTTAATTACAAGAAAGCAATGGAAATTCCTGCTCTCGTTATGCCAGCTGGCATGAAGCCAGGTGAACCACGTATGGAGCAGGTAGATGTGGAGCGCTCGCAAGAGTTCCGCAAATGTATCGAATGCTTCTTATGTCAGGATACCTGCCACGTAATTCGCGATCACGAAGAGAATAAGAAGTCCTTTGCTGGACCACGTTTCTTTATCCGTATCGCCGAACTCGATATGCACCCACTCGATATCTTAAAAAACCGCAAACACACTGCACAAGACGAGCACGGCTTAGGAATGTGCAACATCACCAAGTGCTGTACAGAGGTTTGCCCAGAACATATTCGCATCACCGATAACGCAATTATCCCCATGAAGGAACGCGTAGTTGACGTGAAATATGATCCTGTTCGGTGGTTGGGCTCCAAAATCCGTAAACGCGAGGGTATTGTTTAATACATGCGTTTAATCTTTCGTTGGGCAGCTTTAGCTTTGGCATTCTGGGCAGCTACCGCGCTCGTCCCAGGCATCACAGTAAACGGTGGAGTCGGAACCTATCTTTGGGTGGCCCTTCTCTTTGGGCTTATCAATGCGATCTTAGGGTCGATTGTTAAAGTTTTAACTTTTCCCGCAACAATTCTTACCTTCGGGTTATTCATCTTCGTCATCAACGCAGCGATGCTCTCTCTTACCGCGCGCTGGAGCGATTCCTTAGATGTTAAAGATTTCTGGTCTGCTCTTTTTGCCAGCCTAATCATCACAATCGTCACAAGCTTCTTGCGAAAGTTCTATTCGAAGGCGACGCCATTTTAAAGTCGGCTCGTTGGGTTTCACTCGGCGGAGCAATTGGATCATTAGTGCGTTGGCTTTTATCACTTGCGTTCGCAAATTCTCGCACAGGAACATTTATAGCGAATCTACTTGGTGTGGCCCTTGCAGGCTTCCTGTTGGTTTTTCTAGAGCGCCACGGCAACGATTTCTACCGCCATTTACTGCTTCCTGGTTTTTGTGGCGGCCTCACAACGTTTTCAGCTCTGGCATTTATGACTTTGCATCCAAATGAAGGCGGAGCTGCGTACTTTCTTCTTACTTTGATTTGCAGCCTTTTGATCGTGGCAATAGTGATTTCTCTATCGCGCAAATTTATTCCGGTGCGCAAGTGAAAGCACTACTCGTTCTACTTGGAGCTTCAATCGGGGCACCGGTTCGGTTTATCGTCGATCAATATCTACGTAAGTTCACAAAATTCCCATTGGGGATTTTATTAGTCAACGTCGTTGGTTCTTTCATTATCGGATTACTTATTGGCCCTGCAGATAATCTACATATCTTTTTACTCGTTGGATTCGCAGGGGGTTTTACAACGTGGTCAACATTCATACTAGATCTATATCTAGCCATGGAGTTGAAAAAGTATAAGAGCGGGTTACTCAACCTATTCTTATCAACTACTTTGGGGCTTGGCGCAGTGTGGCTAGGTCATTACATAGGAAGTTAACGAAGAATCGAGCCCATCCACGCTTCAATTTCATCGGGGTGGCGTGGGAGAGCTTCAGTTAAGTTGCGGCATCCGGTTTCGGTCACCACAACATCATCTTCAATCCGGATACCGATACCGCGAAATTCAGGGGCGAATAGTTCATCATCAGATTGGATGTAAAGCCCTGGTTCGACAGTCAGCACGTGACCTACTTCTAACTTGCCTTCAAGATATTGGTCTTTACGTGCCTGAGCACAATCGTGGACATCCATACCGAGCATGTGGCTTACTCCATGCAAAGTCCAGCGGCGGTGAAGTCCAATTTCAGGGCGCATAGATTCTTCAACGCTCACTGTAAGGACTCCCATATCAAATAAACCTTGTGCGAGAACCCGTTGGCATGCGCGGTTAATTTCAGCAAATTCAACACCAGGTTTGATCGCGGCAAATCCTGCTTTTTGTGCTTCATAAACCAAGGTATAGAGAGAACGTTGTGCAGGGGTGAACTTTCCATTTACAGGAAGCGTCCGTGTGACATCGGCGGTGTAATAAGAATCTCTCTCCACACCAGCGTCAACAAGTATTAATTCACCCGGACGGACATCCCCGTCATTACGAATCCAATGCAAAACACAAGCATGCGAACCAGCAGCAGAAATCGTTTCATAACCCAAATCATTTCCTTCAATGCGAGCACGACCAAAGAAAGCCGCTTCAACGACTCGTTCACCACGGGGAGTCGCCACAGCAGCAGGAAGTGCGCGAACAATGTCTGCAAATCCCCTGGCGCTCGAATCGCATGCTTTTTGCATCTCGTTAATTTCGTAGGAATCCTTAATCAACCGTTGCGCGGAGACGAAAGTCGCAAATTCTGCATCACGCTCGTGTACCGAAACAATAGTGTCCACGGATTTGTCTTGATCTCGAATTACAAGAGATTCCTTTGGAGTTTTAAGGAAATCTTCCAAAGATGCGACAGTGCGTGTTTCAATCTCATATCGAGTTTGTGCTTCATCTACGGTGTAGCGCCTACCCACCCAAAGTTCGCCATAACGTGCATCGCGATAAAAGGCATCTGTGTCGCGCGTAGATCTAGGGTTAATAAATAGAAGAGGTTGATGTCCTGCACCTGTAGGTTCCATAACGAATACAGCATCAGCAGTGGCTTCGCTACCTTGCACGCCTGTGTAATAAGCAAAAGCTGAGTGAGGGCGGAAGCGATAATCACAATCATTACTTCGGACTTTGAAGTTGCCTGCGGGGATTACCAAGCGAATTCCTGGGAAAGCTTCCGAAAGTTTGTTTCGGCGGGCAACTGTCCATGCAGTTACATCGCTCGCGCTCATGCCAGCAAGTGGAGTCGGACTCCATCCTGTCTTCATAAATTCGGCAAAAAGCGGGGAAGGGGCCACATCATGGGCACGCTTTGGTGGGGTTTTTACCTCTTCGCTCATTGGATAAGAGTACACAGCAGAGATTTGGTAGCAACTTTCACCCAAAACCATAAATCGGGGGCAGCACTACTTGTTTAATTTGAGCCTATTCAATTGCTCAATTCAATTGTCTAGCGCAATCGCAAGTTCTATCCTGCAGAGATGAGGAGCCCACGGCAGCTTTTACAGAAACACAAGAAACTCAAAATATTTTTGATAGTCGTCCTCATCTTTCTTCTTGTGGGTTCACAACTAGCTAAACGATCTATGAATGCTTTAGAGAATTTTGGACCTAAAGAAATGGCTGAAATTCCTCAGATCACACACTTGCCTTGGGATGTGGATCGGGTATATGCGCTCACTCCTTATAGATCCAATGTCGGCCACGATTACACCTACAAATCCTGGGATGGCGAAACATGCAGGACTCTCAATCACTATGGGAATTACGGACACTTTAAAAACGGAAAGGCATACCGTTCACAACCAACTCCTGGGCATCCCAACATAAATCTCTACGCCCCATTTGATGGAGAGTATTCGACACGACCAGAAGGAACGAATCCAAATAATCCTTCGAGCAAAGAAGTAGGACTGCAAATTATTATCAAAGCCAAATCTAATTCGCATTGGATCGTAAGGCTTTATCACTCGGATGTAATTCCAGGTCTAAAAGAAGGCTCACAAGTGAAATCTGGACAACTGGTTGGAACGGTAGGACCAATGGACCCAGTGCAAATCGCATATGAGGCAAATTTGGCAGGTGGAAAAGTTGTTTATCAATCTATATTTGAACACGTTACACCTCAAGCTTTCGAGCCTTATACAAAGTTAGGGTTTACACCTTCTAGTTTCGTAATTTCAAAGGAAGCGGCAGATGCCAAACACTACAAATGCGTTGGCCCTGGCGGCTATCAGTTATATGTAGCAACTGGTCCTGTTGAATGTGGGGACCCTTGTGTGCGCCCTGGTTACATATATATACGGCCAGATCCGTATCCGATGTCCAAAATCGAAGGTCAAATCGACAACTTCAACGTTAAATAAGGTGTTCCAAAGTAGCTACTAAATGCATGTAAACTCACACATGCAACTCGGAGACGTCGCATAGCCCGGTCGAGTGCGCCTCACTGCTAATGAGGTAGACCCCTTAAAGGGTCTCGGAGGTTCAAATCCTCTCGTCTCCGCCACTCAATCATGTAGCGCTGGTCTTGCTGTGTTGGCAATCCAACTTGGCGGTAAGGCAGTAAGAAAGTTGAGAAGGCCAACAGACTCAATAGTACTTTGAACCTCGTTAGTAGTCAGATTTATCACCTCTAAAGAATTGGTTCGAGAAGGTGTTATTACTGCGAGGTTATCAACTACCGCAATCGAATGACCATCCAATACACCAACATCGAAAGTTGAAGTGGGTATCTCTGTCATAATTTTGTAAGTCGAAGAGGAAACTACCATGATCGAATGTGCGGTTGTCGATGCTGATGTAGACCGCGCTTCACCAACCATGTTGCCAGAGCTATCAAAAGTTTCTAAACAAAAATTATTTTCGGTGGCACCTAACCGCTTAATTTTTAGCGTTCTTAGATCGGCTTGATACAAATAAGTCTTTGTTTTAGTTATTTGGGTGAAGTATGCGTATTTATCGGCGGAATCATTTATTAGCCCGCAGATAAAGCCTCCTCCATTTTTGCTCGTCTCAAATACCTTTGGTGGCCGAATTGGTCCCCCCACGGATTGCAATTTTTCTATAGACGCTAATGCTCCCCCTTGCATACCAAGGCTTAGTGCAGACTTTCGATCAGTTGATAAAGTTATCGCCCTTACTGAGAAAAGGCCGCTTCCCTGTTTACTCCAAAATTTCCAACCAGACGCGGTAACAATCCAAATCTCAGCAAATGTAGCCAATCCTGTAAATAAAGTGCTCTGAACAAGCAATGCATCTTTAGTTCTGCCAATTATCGCGTAGCCATTCTGTGTAGTCAGAGGGCGGATAGAACTAGTTCCCTCAGGCGAGAAGCTAATTTCAATAAGATCCATAACTCCCATGGGGCCAGAGCGTACGGGAGTCGAACTTGGAGAATCATTTTGTGGAGGAACAGTCCTCACTGCAGTTAGCGCGAAGAGAGGATTTTCCAAAGGTGGATCGGATGTCGGAACAGCAGTAATTTCATTTAGCGCTGCGCTCCACAGTACTTCCTTTGTAGCGTAATCTCGTATCTCAGCCACCTTGATCAGAAAAACTCCTGGGCCGTCAGAATATGTAACATTGCCACCTGCAACACATGAAGGCGAATTTGATAGGACCGTCCAATCAAGGTATACGAATGGATAGATTTTTGTGTTATCTATGGCGTGATTAACAATTTTATTATCAGGCCCGCGGAAGACCAGATGGCCCCCTTTGAAACAAGTACCGGATTGCATTTGCGCACTGACTACATAAATATTGTGGTAGATATTGATTTTAGGATTATGCAACGGATATGACTTATCCGCTGCTTGCGCAGTCACTGGTGCCGCGATGAGGGCACCAATAAGTGAGGTAAGTAAAGAAAACCTCAGTAAATCCTTCATTCAGGGAGGGTATCCGAAAATATAATGGAACCCAATAGTTTGACGGGAAGAAAAAACAAGTTCTTGGCCTTTAGTTTGCTCTCCTTTGCTCATATTTTGCCGTGGATCTAGCAAAAATCGGGCATCTGCACAGAGGATTTCTTTATGGTTAGTATTCATAAATGAGAATCACACTTCCACAAACCGATCTAAAAGTATTCCCACTCTGCCTCGGCGGAAATGTCTTTGGTTGGAGTGCAGATGAGAGCCAATCTCATTCCGTGCTCGATGCCTACCTTGCGTCAGGTGGAAACTTTATCGACACCGCAGATGCCTACTCTGAATGGAAAGAAGGCAATGTCGGGGGCGAAAGTGAAACGATAATCGGTTCATGGATGAAGGCTCGCGGTAACCGTGCTGATGTGGTTATTGCGACTAAAGTGGCGAAATCTTCTAAACGCCCGGGCTTGTCTGCATCAAATATAAAACTGGCTGCAGAAGATTCACTACGTCGCCTTGGAACCGATTACATTGACCTTTACTACGCACATGAAGACGATGAAAAAGTCCCGATGGAAGAAACATTGGGAGCATTTAACGAACTCGTTACTTCAGGCAAAGTAAGATACATCGCTGCTTCCAATTTTACATCTGCTCGTTTAGCCCAGGCGCTCAACGTTAGCCAGGAAAATAATTTAGCTAAATATATTGCCGTGCAAAATCAATACAACCTTCTGACCCGCTCAGAGTATGAAGAAGATATGGTCCCGCTATTACTCAAAGAAAACATCTCAGGAATTCCATTTTATGGATTAGCACGTGGGTTCTTAACTGGAAAATACCAACCCGGAGTCGTTGTCGAATCAGTACGTGCAGGTGGAGTAAAGGATTACCAGAACGAACACGGATGGGCAGTATTGGCGCAATTGACGGAATTGGCCAATGTGCACGCGGCGACAATCCCTGCGGTGGCTTTGGCATGGTTGCGCTCGCAACCGACTATTTCGGCACCAATTGCTAGCGCTCGAACCGTTGAACAACTTAAAGAGATTATTCAAGTGGTTGACCTTTCAGCGCAGGAAATTTCAATCCTTAACTCAATTGTGTAGTCTTATATAGGTTCTGCATGGGAGTGCCCATGGTTATGTACATGTAGGGAGCGAAAAATGTCGATCTATCGAATCGCAATCGTTGGAGCAGGACCCGCGGGTTATTTTGCAGCCCAAGCTCTGCAAAATAGCGGAAACGAAGAACGAACTTTTGCAATCGACATGATTGAAAGGCTTCCGACCCCCTGGGGTTTAGTACGCAGTGGTGTGGCACCAGATCACCCAAAGATTAAAACAGTATCGAAGGTATTCGAAAAGATTGCCACCAGCGAGAATTTCCGACTCTTCGGAAACGTTGAATTAGGAACAGATATCAATACCGCTGATCTAGTTGAACGCTACGACGCAGTTATCATCGCTACAGGATCCTCCCTAGGCCGCAAACTAGGTATTCCTGGGGAGAATTTGCAGGGTTCACTCTCTGCGGCAGATTTTGTGCCTTGGTACAACGGACACCCTGATTACAAAGATCTAGATGTATTGGTCGATTGTGATACCGCAGTTGTTATCGGTGCAGGAAACGTGGCGATGGACGTTGCTCGTATGTTGGCCCTCGAACCACACGAATTGGACGAGACCGATACAGCAGATCATGCGTTAGAAGTGCTGCGTCGCAGCAAAATACGTCGCGTCATCTTGTGCGCTCGTCGTGGTGCAGAGCACGCTGCCTTCACCGCTCCGGAATTGCGCGAACTTTCTAAACTTGAACATACCAATGTAATTATCCATAAAAGTGATATCGAAGATGCACGCGCACGAGTGGGCGAAACTCCAGAAAAGGATGTAAAGAGTAATCTCGATGCAATGTCTTTAGTGGCAGATATGGCACCAACAAACCACGAACGGACCTTCGAATTCGAATATCTACTAGCGCCTCTTGAAATTCATGGAACAGATCGAGTTGAAGAAATAGTTCTTGGAGTCAATAAAATCGACGGTGACAAAGTTGTAGCTACTGGCGAAACTAAAACCATAAAATGCGGTTTAGTAATTTCCGCAATTGGATACGAGGCAGAAAGCATTAGTGGTGTTCCTTACCTGAAAGGCAAAGTCGCAAATACTGAAGGACACGTGGAGGGCACCAATATTTATGCAGTGGGTTGGGCCAAACGTGGACCATCAGGCGTTATTGGAACTAACAAGAGCGATGCCAGTGAAGTTATCAAGTTACTGATTTCTCAATTGCCTGCGAACCCCAAAAACAATGGCGATGTGACTGATTTATTAACTGGCCATCCGATAGTTACACAGAGCCATTGGGAGAAGATCAACACAGCGGAGGTTGAGATGGGCGAACCATTAGGAAAGCCCCGCGTGAAGGCTGTAGAACGTGCGCATTTATTGCATTTGGGAGGCCTGTAAAAAACAGGTAGGCTTCACTCGCTTTACAAGCGCGCGTAGCTCAACGGATAGAGCATCTGACTACGGATCAGAAGGTTAGGGGTTCGAATCCCTTCGCGCGCACGAGTTCGACCTCTCTCGCCTTTCACTTGAGGGGTCGAACTTTTTTATGCTGGAGTTATCGTGTGGTTACCGTCCCGTATCCGTTGAGTTGATAAGCACGGACCCAATCGATAGACATAGTTGAAGATTGAAGATTGTCGGATGAGCCGCTAAAGATAGTGTTTACGGCGTTATTGAGAATTAAAAAGAATTTGTCATTAAAGTGCCAATAACCACCAAGGTCAACAGGCGTCGTAGTTGATACTTTGCGCCCATCAACATAATACGAAACCTGATTAGGCAGCCACGCAATTGCGTATGAGTGATAATCCAGTGTGAGATCAACTCCCATATTCAACCCCGCCCACGTGTAAAAATGATTATCGCAACATATATTTGGTATCGCTGATGTGGAGTAATGGGTAGCAGCAGTGGAGACGAATGGATCATTGCTATGGATTTCAGTGATATCCATTTCACCAGATAGTGGCCAACCAACTTGGTTAATTGAGTTACCTAACATCCAGAAAGCTGGATGGTTACCGCTACCGGCAGGCATTTTTATTCGAGCTTCAATATATCCGTATTGGAAAAGTGCCTTACCTTGAGTATCAAATCTTCCACTTACAAAATGACATGACACAGAAAGGCAAATTCCAGCATCAGATGGTTTGGATCCGTTGATTCGCGTTGTGTTAATTACAGCAACACCGGATGCGCTTCCATCTAATTTAATTGCCGATGGAGCGTAGAATTGATCCTCACCATCAAAACAAGCACCTCCACCATTTGCCGGAACACGATGACAATTCCTAGCGACCCACTTTGTTGAGTCAATAGCACTTCCAAAGAGCCCTTTAAATTCATCTGCCCAAAGTAGGTTTCCAATTGTTAATCCATCAACCACAGGTTTTTCAATAATTGTTGATGGAGTTGGCGATGCAGAGGGTGCAGCGCTTGGAGTTAGTGTCGGTGTGGGCGAAGTAGAACGAGTAGCCGTCGGCGTGGGAGTTGGTTTCACCGAAATTGTCTTGGATCCAAGGGTCCAATAGAGGCGCGTGCCAATTTTGATACATGTGTATGTCTTTGCTTTAGAGATCGTTTTGGCACCAAGTGATACGCATTTGGTTCCGGCGATGCCTCCAGCGTGTGCCGGTAACGAAAAACCTAAAGCGATCAGATTCGCCGCCAGAAAGAATGCCAAGAGCCGCTTCATAGCAGGAATGCTACTTCGTGGGCATACTATTAACCATACTCAAGGGCGAGGACAGGATTTTAATGAAGATCCAACGTATAGATGTTTTTCAAAAAACGTACACGATGTCCGCTGGGAAGTTTGTTATTTCGGGCGGCAAAGTTTCTGCTAGTCAAGATTCCACAATTGTCCGTATTGAAACTGATAACGGTCTAGTTGGCTGGGGCGAGCAGTGTGTTTTTTCGCCAGGATATTTAGTTGCACATGGTGAAGGCGCACGTGCTGCCCTCACGCTTTTAGCTCCCGCGGTAATAGGGATGAATCCAGCAACACCTGAACTTGTTTATGAAGTAATGGAAAAAACAATGAAGGGCCATTACTACGCGAAGGCCGTAATCGATATTGCATGTTGGGATCTCTTCGGACAATCGACCAAGATGTCAGTGAGTGATCTCTTAGGTGGGACACATAGAACCCAGATTCCGCTTTATGCACCTATCAGCATGGCTAGCCCGCAAGAGATGAAAGACGATTGCGTGAAGTGGAAATCACAAGGCTACAAACGTTTCCAAATGAAGGTCGGTGGAGATTACGAGACTGATTTGAAGCGAGTAGAGGCATGCATGTCGGTACTCGATGGCGCTGAGAAAGTGATTTTTGATGCAAATGGCAATTGGACTCAACACGAAGCAGTACAGATCGTGGCGGCTCTAGATGGCCTCAAGATTTATATAGAACAACCCTGCGCGACAATGGAGGAGAGTGCACGGGTTAAAGCTCGCGCTCGCCACCCATTTATCCTGGATGAGAGCCTGCTAACAAGTGGCGATGTGCTACGAGCCCATGAGATGAATGCAATGGATGCGGTGATGCTAAAGATCTCGCGCTTTGGCGGAATAACTCCAGTAAAGAAGGCGCGCGATTTAAGTATGGCACTTGGTCTAGCGCTTACCGTCGAAGATTCAGGCGGCGGAGATATTGTCACGGCAGCAATGGCACACTTATCGGCGAGCACACCCGAGCGCTTCTTTATGAATGGTTTTTTCACTGGATCTATGGTGAAGGAGAGAGTGACTGAATGGGGTTGCAAGAACTCCGGTGGCCTTGGCGAATTACCAACAGGCGCAGGATTAGGAATCACGGTCGATGAAGAGATTTTAGGAAAGCCCATCTACACCTACGCGTAATTAAGATAAAAAAACCTCGGCCCCGGAGTGAACTCCAGGGCCGAGGTTTTTCAATCTACCCTCGCGGGAACCAACCGATGGTTATGGCTTAATGAAGTGGAATTCCAACAGGTCGATGGATTCCTTATCTTGAGCTAGTCCAGCAGTTAGTGTGATTTGTGAGTGGTAATTATCTACCGTTGTTGGTTGCATCGCGTTCATAGCAGCTGGTGTTGGCTCTGCTGAACTTGCTGTATTCGAGTTAGTGATGACGAAGGTGACATCACCGTTCGAGTCAGTTACACCTGCAAGTTTAGTTTCACCAGAACCGCCATTTGAGAGCGATACAGGGATTGATTTTGTTTCTCCACTGAATTGATAAGTGAAGGAGACGTTTTCTACTCCGCCATAGTTCTTATTAATAACCAAAGAGACTGGATAGTTGGTAAGAGGTGCACCAGTATCTGTGTTGGTGACATGCCACTTGAGTGTCATGGTCGATCCAGCGGTGATGTATTTGTAGATAAAGGCCAACTTAGGTCCGTAATACTTCGCCCAATCGTTATCGAGAGCGTTGTATGTCCAGTCAAAGTAGTCAACAGCCTTTCCATCCGCATCCTTGGTAAGTACAGGAGAGATCAATCGCATAGTTGCTCCAGCTGGAGTCTCACTTGTGACTGTGCCTTTCCATGTTGCTTTAGCAACGAACTTGCCAGTTCTTGTGAGGGTCAAAAGATCAGAACTCTTTGTAACTCTCTGTCCGGTCCCCAAGAAGTTCTGAGCAACACAGGAAGCACGAGCAAGTGAGTGCGCGTTCCAATCTGGGTTGGATGCCCAGGTTGCGCTCGTGAGTGTGGCATCATCAGTTGAAAGACTGACTCCAGGGTTGGAGTACGACAACCCTTTAGTGCTACCTGACTTCTTTCCGCCAATAAGTACACGGTTGATGTACAAGAAATATGCAACATCAGTAGGTGCTTTATTGAACTGAGCGTTGTTACAGGTGATTGTCTTTGCGGCCGAATCAACAGTAACTGTTGGAGCGGCTGACAGAACTAGCGGAACCGTGTAACCAGTTTTGAAGGTTGCGATGGATGTATCCACCCCATCAGTAACTGTGACTGTGAGGGTCGAAGATTCTCCATCAGCCAAACCAGAAACATTCACATTTGGAGCGACAAAAGAAGCAACCCCAACGCTAGATGAAACTGTGTACGCCCACTCTGCGTGGTAGTTAGTGATTGGAATTATTACACCTACTTCGGAACCAGTTTTCATGCCAACCGGTGTGCCGAATACTGGGTCTAGTGCGAAAACATCCATCGACGAGTAGGAAAGTTCGTCTATGTAGTAAGTCTCCTCTGATGTGGCTCCGCCGCCACCCCATTCACACGCAGATCCCCATTCTGCATCTCCACCATCATCAACGGCAAGTGCGTTTGCTGGGTCAAAGATAATAACTATATTGCGGTATGTACCAGTTGCAATTGCTCCGGAACCTTCTGCTTGGTATGTATATGCACCTGCTGACTCAGGATTATCAAAATCAAATGTCAGAGTGCTTGTGCCGGCTGCAGCAGTCACCTTCTTGTATAGAGACCATCCTGTATTGCCATCAGGTAACTTCATCATTACATCTGCTCCACCAGCAGGGACGTTTACTTTCAAACTAATTGTGTGGTGGCCGGTTGTAAAGACAGAACCAGCTGCAAGAGTGACGATTTGTGTTCCAGCAAAGTTTGCGGCATTGACAGCTTTCACTACCTTCGTAACATTTCCAGAAAAATCCACATTAGAAGATAAGGAGGAGGTCGCCCCGCAGAAATCTGTGGGCGATGCACCTAGCGTGTTATACGCGCTACCACCGGCATCAAAAGTGACCGTGTGGGTAGCGGCCGCTAATGCATTTGCTGGCGCAGACAATGCGACCATGCCAATAGAAGAAAGCGCAAAAGCAACCGATAGCGTGATCACCTTCTTACTTAAATTGTTCTTAACTTTCATTTCTTTTCCTTTCACGAGGGTGTATTTCATGTAAATCATGTGAAGGTGCGATAAGTGCAAACAAATAATGTGTGCGCTCGATGACACCCGTCACCAGCTGTGCGCACACACAACGGAGGAATCATAAATCCACTGAAAGCGGTTTCACAATAGGGAAACCCTGTGAAATCCTAAAGATTCTTCAAACCAGCTAAGGTCACGTGTATTGAGCGTAATCTGGCGAAAAATTGCCAAGAAAATCCCATCACAGCCCTTGCAATTTGCTCTGAAACCGCTTTCAATTAGCCCTGAAAGCGGTTTCAAGCCGCAGTTTTGAAGTCACGAGGGGCCTCTTGGTTTACTGGTCGCACAACCTATAAACCAAGAGCAACCCAGCCCTGGCAATTAATATTGCGCTAGGTACCTTACGAGCAAGGAACGCTAGTAAACGTTCCTGAGATCACCACAGCTTTACCCTTAACCCGAATATCTCCAGGTACAGAAGCAATAGTCATCAGTGCCCAAGAATTATCTTCCTTACCTTGAATCAAATTCCAAGGCTTAGAGGCTGGAGTCACTGAGACACCATCAATTGTGATCGTTAGTTTACAGAAATAGATATCAACTGGCTCGGCAAGTTTGTAAGTCTGCACATAAGCCGAAATTTCTGTGCTCTTGGTTTTTGAATTATATTTCCATTGCTCCGGTTGTGCCACCGCGGGAGCGCTGATCCATACATTCTTTTGATCTAATCCGGCTTCAGCAACAGCAGTATCTGTAAGTGGTGTTCGTGCCACTGTAGACACTGTCGCGCCAACAGTAATAGTCTTACCCTTACGAGCATCACCTTTCATGGTTCCAATGGTAACTCCGTAAGTAAGCAATTTAGCTTTTTCATTCGCCCAGCCATTTACATATGGATAAGTTCTATCAATCTTTCCACCAAGTATCGAAAGCTTCGCAATCGCTAACGCTGGCGGGTCAGTCAAATATTTCTCTGTTGACACTTCCAATGCCACATTGGTTACTTTCTTTTTAGCGTCGTACCAAAAGTTATTAAAGTCAGGAGGTGCAACCTTGAATCCAGCGGGTAATTTAACTTTGCTGGTGTTAATTTTTGACGGGACGGCAAGAACCAATTTCCCCTTGAGTTCAAGGGTCGAATCGTAAAGATATTCTCCATCAGCATTCAAGTAGTTTGAAAAACAGTCGTAATAGCATTCACCTTCTGGAACAAAATCTGGTTTTGGACGAAGCGAAATATATCCCCAATCGGCAGCCGGTTTAGCGATAACTGAGGTTTTCCCATTGACTGTTTGGGTTATCTGCAGAGCGCTCGGGTCAAATGAAATCGTTTTCATAGTTGTATTTCGTAACTTAATGTAAAACCCAGTTGATTTACTTTGAGCGTTGTAATAATTATTAGCATAATCAAATGTGACCTCTAGCCCTGCAGGCGTTTGAACATTTGTTTTATAAGTATTTTCAGCAGCAATTGCGAAATCCGCAGTGACTTTAGTTTCCTGGTAGTCACCAATCATGGTATCAAATTTGGTTTGGCCAAGTTTGATCTCATAGGTATCGGCTGTGATTTTGACACCATTATCAGAATTCGTAAGCGAAACAGGTGTTATTCCGGTTGCGCTGAAAGTCGGATTTTTAATCTTAATAACAAACGGAGCTACGCCCTCTTTAAGTTTTCCTTCGACATAGATATAGTGATTTGAACCATCGACACCACTTCCGCCATAACTTTGATAGCCATTTGTTACAGCAAATCCGAGTTTCTCTAATTTCGCAGGTATATCACCAAAACTTTTAGGAAATGCAAAGTTATTAAATTGTTCTACTGTGCCAACCCCCGAGAAATAGAGAGTCCCAGTTTCGGCGGAGAGATCAGCGTCAGTTAAACACGGTGTGATTTCTTGTGCGGTGTCACGAAACCCATCGTAAGCAGATGGGTTTAGATTGTCAGATGCGCCACTTGGGAGCCCAGCAACTTTGAAATCGGCGAGCTTGAAAACTTTTCCATAGTTCGAGCTATCACTTGTATTCAACATATAGGAAATCGCGGTGCAACCCTCAATTTTTACAACTTTGAAATCGGTCAGTGTTACTCCGGCAGGTAAGGTGATCTTTTTGGTGTCAATCATGAGATCTGCAGCATGAGCAGGAACAGTAACCAGCGAACTAGCTAGTGCTACGAGTGCAAGTAGTTTTGAAATGCGATTTCTTAGTGTCATGAGCGTGGCCCCCGAGCCTAGGTTTATACAATGCGGAAACCTTAACGAGGTATGTACTATTAAGATACTTAAAGGTTGGGTTTACCCAACCTTTCCAGTGTTTATTTCGCTTTTCGCAGGTACTTTGTATTGCCGCCAGAGGGAACCAGATGGAAGAGGTTTAAGCATGCGATTTCTCACCGAACCCCCCTTCGATCTCACCTATGACGATGTATTTATGGCTCCGAGCCGGTCAACTATTTCAAGTCGCATGGAAGTTGACCTTTCCTGCAGTGATGCAACAGGGACAACGATTCCTATAGTTGTAGCCAATATGACTGCGATTTCCGGCCGCCGCATGGCAGAGACAATTGCTCGACGTGGTGGGCTAGTCGTTATTCCACAAGATATTCCACTTGAAGTGGTGACAGATGTGATCGCTTGGGTTAAGTCGCGCCACATATTTTTCGATACACCTCTCACCCTTGGCCCCACACAGACAGCGGGTGATGCAATTAGCTTGTTGCACAAGCGCGCCCACGGTGCAGTTGTCATAGTCGAAAACAAGAAACCACTTGGGATTGTCACCGAAGAAGATTGTGATGGCGTAGATCGCTTTACTCAGTTGCAACAAGTTATGAGTCGCGATCTGGTGACGATGCCAGATTCATTAGATGCCCGTGCGGCTTTTGAATTCCTCAACGATAAAAGACGCAAACTCGCCCCAGTAATTTCAGCGACAGGCGAGCTCGTCGGAATTCTGACTCGCATTGGTGCGCTACGTGCCACCTTGTACTCCCCAGCTCTTGATGCACATAAGAAGTTACGTATCGCCGCTGCTATCGGAGTTAATGGTGATGTGGCAGGTAAAGCGGCAACTCTGATTAAGGCTGGCGCTGATGTTTTAGTAATTGATACAGCGCACGGCCATCAAGAGAAGATGATTGAGGCTTTGCGAGCCATTCGTGCGATTAACCCTTCAATCCCAATCGTTGCCGGAAATGTTGTCACAGCTGCCGGAACGAGAGATCTCATTGAAGCAGGAGCTGACATTATTAAAGTTGGTGTCGGCCCAGGAGCTATGTGTACGACGCGTATGCAAACAGGAGTTGGCCGACCACAATTTTCAGCAGTACTTGAGTGTGCCGAAGCAGCAAAGGCCTTGGGTAAAACAGTGTGGGCAGATGGTGGAGTTCGCCACCCTCGCGATGTTGCACTAGCACTTGCAGCTGGAGCTTCGCACGTGATGATTGGTTCTTGGTTTGCTGGAACATATGAATCCCCTGGCGATCTTCAACGCGATTCCAGCGGCAGGCTATTTAAAGAATCTTTCGGAATGGCATCCGCGCGAGCAGTTGCTGCTCGAACTTCACAAGAGGATGCATTTGATCGCGCTCGCAAAGCGCTCTTCGAAGAAGGAATCTCAACTTCGCGCATGTACTTAGATCCAATGCGCCCAGGGGTTGAAGATTTATTGGATCAAATCATCGCCGGGCTTCGATCTTCATGCACCTATGCAGGAGCTAGAAACCTGACTGAGTTTGCAGAAAAATCTGTTATCGGGATCCAGTCCTCGGCAGGTTATGCCGAGGGCCGTCCCCTACATACTTCTTGGAGCTAATACTTACTTCCAGACATCATCTCCGCGAAGCGTCGCATCAGATCCACCATCGGTATAAATGGTCTGCCCAGTGGTGTGCGTATTTTCTTCACTTGCTAACCACGCTAATAGATAGGCAATCTGTCTTGGCTTGATGTACCCATTAAGTGGCATAGGGACCATTTGTGCAATAGCAGTCCGCGCCTCCGGTGTTGCAATCATTTCAGCAACCATAGGAGTCTCAACTATTCCTGGGCCTACAGCATTTAATGGAATTCCCGCCCCTGCCCAGGCAGGTTTAATGCATTCGCGACGGATCCATCTGCTGATTGCGCGTTTTGTCGATCCATATATAAGTGAAGCGATCTCAGGTCCTTGATCAACAAGTCCTTGAGCGATTGCAACAGATTTAGCTTCATCGTTAGCCAACATTGCATCCACCAACTCTGGGGAATTCGGCATGAGTGATGCCATTGAACTTGTGACAACTGCACGTGGTGCTGCGCTCTTTGTAAGAGTTGGCAAGAGTCCATCTAAGAATTCTGTTACGCCAAAAAAGTTAACCGAAACTGTATTGGCAATCGGATGAGCTAGTCCGGCACATGCAATTACTGCATCAATCTTGCCGCCACTCAAATCTAATACCTTTCTCACAGCTTCTTTTCGCCCCAGTGAGGTGCTCAGATCAGCATTCACATCTGCGTTATGAATATCTACGCCAATAACTGTGAATCCTCGCTCCTTTAATAGAGCAGATGTTTCTGCTGCTATTCCGGAGGCGGTTCCTGTGACTACATACGTCCTTGTCATTTTTTGGCCTTTCTCAGGTACACAAAACGTGTACACCTTTAGTTTCCTCAGATTCGCCCGGAAGAGAAGGGCGGCAACAGGTCGTAGCACTCAAAAAACTGTCTGTTAGAGCACATCCAGGTGTAGAGGAAACCGTGCGGGAAATCAGTGTTTTATAAGTCTTCCAACGCCATTGATTGAGTAGAAGCGGATGTAATCAATCGATAATTGTGCTTGGTTTAAGGCGGGGTCGATATCGCCTGTAAATAAACCACCCATTGCTAAATTCAGAATCAAGAAGAATTCATGGTTAAAAACCCAACGACCCGGTGAAACTGATTGCGGAGTAATTGTTAAATAGAGTTTGTTATCTACCAAGAAATCCAGCTGATTCTTTTTCCAATCAAAAGTATAAGTGTGGTACCCATCGCTTAGTGGAGTTAAGTTGTTGTAATTTCCACCGTACCCCGCTCCAGCATTTGGACCGATATTTGGTCCATGGATAGTGCCAGAAGCAATTTCGGGTAGACGTCCTTGAGTCTCTAAAATATCGATCTCGCCGCATTCGGGCCATAGACTTCCATGAAGGATGTCATCACCCAACATCCAGAAAGCTGGCCAAGTTCCGACTCCGCTGGCATTCTTCATTCTCATTTCAATTCGGCCATAAAAGAAACCTAATTTGTTAGCCGTCTTGATTTTGGCGCTTGTGAATTGGCACTCTGGACATGAGTTCAAGATTTGATCGGAAGTTGGATCAGTTCCAAAGGTCATCCCCGAAACATCAGAAATTCTTTTGGCGGTAATTAAAAGGTGTCCAGCGCCATCTGTTGAAATGTTTCCCGGTTTCTTGGTGTAGTACTCGAGTTCGGAATTGCCCCAGCCGTAAGCATTGGTGAGGTCGAAATCCCAAGACTTAGAACTCGGCAAGGTTCCCTTTTTCGCATTGAACTCATCGGCCCACAAAAGTTTGTATTTCGTCGTTGCTGCGCCGGCAGAAATTGGCGGCGCCACGAGAAGTACCCCAGAGAGGGCAGCAAGCACAGGGATCGCGATGACTCGCCTCAGATTTACTCGTGCCACAGCTCCTCCTTCGTCGGGGAATCTCTAGGGAACTCTACGACCTATCCGAAACCCTCTTGCCAAGTGGGCGCCCGTACAGTTAACTACGATACTGTGAAACCGCTTTCATAGGAAGCAAATAGCCTATTTTGCTAGAAGGTTCCTCCGAAGGTTGTTCTACGCTAGTCCAGAATTCTTCAAGACCAAAGGAGCATGGCATGCGCAAAGGTTGGAGCGCCAAATCGGCATTGGCTATAGGTACTGCCGTCCTTGTCTCAGTGGGGATATTCTCTTCGCCAGCTAAAGCTGCTGCCGAACCCATGACAATTACAATTTGGACTTTCGGTGACGTGATTCAACGTGACCTAGTTCAACAATACAAAGTCTTGCACCCAGAGATCACATTAGAAATTAAGAAGTCGGATCTAGATCCACTCAATGGCACAGCTCTTGTTACCTCGTGCGCTGATTACCTTCGCACAAAGCGCCTTGGAACTCCTCCAGATGTTGTCGCGATTGAAGTTTCCTACTCTGGCTACTGGCGCTCATACCCACAGTGCTTCCAAGATTTGCGACAGATGCATACATCTGATGCAAACGTTGCCGGTGGCATTGTCGCCGGTAAATCAGCAACAGATATGAAAAAGGATTATCTCGGATGGCGTTGGGAGCACGGAGTTGGTTATAACGACAGCGTTATCGGTATTCCGACAGATGTTGGCGGGCTTGAAGTCGCCTACCGTGTCGATCTCTTTGCGAAAGCGGGCTTACCAACAGATCGTGTAGCAGTCGGCAAGTTATGGCCGACGTGGGATGCATTTATTGCAACCGGGCAAAAATATATGAAGAAATTAAGCGCGACTCAAAAGAAGTCCGGAATGGGCTTCATAGATAACGTCGGAACAATTTATGCAGCAATCTTGAACCAAGGAACTGCTAAGTACTACCAAAATAACGGTACCGATGCAGGTAAATTGATTTACACAACCAATCCTCAAATTAAAAATGCGTGGGACACCACAATTAAAGCTACCACCGCAGGTATTGGAACTCGTATCGGTCAGTACACCGCTGACTGGAATACAGGCATGAATAAGGGCACTTTTGCCACCATTTTGGCTCCAGCCTGGATGATGGATTACATAAAAGGACAAGCTCCAGATACCAAAGGTAAATGGGATATCGCAAATCTTCCAGTAAGCGGAGGCAACCAAGGTGGTACTCAGTTAGCGGTACCGGCGTGGTCAGATAAGAAGCAAGCGGCTTTTGACTTTATCTCTTGGTATTTGGCGCCCGCTCAGGAGCTTTACGTATTTAAGAAATACGGTCTATTCCCCGCCGCTTCAAGTCTTTATGACGATGCCGCTCTACTAAATTACAAAGATGCATTCTTCAATAACGCTCCTGTCGGCAAGATTTATACAGAAGGCGTTACGAAGCTGAAGCCAATCTTCGAAGGAAAACTACAACGCGCAATCGATCAAGCCTTCGGGGCAGGATTAGGCCGGGTAGCCGCTAAGAAAATGACTTCAGCAAAATCATGGGAGCAAGTAATGAAAGATCTCCAAAAAGTTGTTAACCCATAACCATCCAAAGTAAAAAGATAGGGATGAAATGTCTGTAACCAAGAGTGGACAGGGGCGTCGTAAAGCGCCTCTGTCCCCTTGGAAAAACAAGAAGCCAAAAGAGGCAAAGGTACTTCCTGGAGTAGCCTCCTTAGATGGCCGTTGGGGCTTTCTTTTTGTAGCTCCATTCTTTTTTATGTTCCTTGTATTTGGACTCGCACCTGTTATCTACTCGGTTTACATCTCCTTCTTTCAATGGGATCCACTGGGTGGTTCAACTTTTGCAGGATTGCATAATTTCTATAACTTGATACACGATTCGGATTTATGGCTGGCAATCCGAAATACATTCAGTATCTGGGCGCTCTCCACTTTTCCTCAGATGTTTATGGCCATTGGATTTGCAGCAATATTGCGCAACAAGCGCCTAAAAGGAAAGTCTTTTTGGCGCACGATTCTCTTGGTACCTAATATCACCTCTGTCATTGCAATTACCATTGTTTTCCAACAGTTATTTGGCCGCGATTTTGGAATGATCAATTATGTCCTCACCCTTTTTGGACTTGGCCACCATATAGATTTTATTGAAGGTGTCATCCCTAGCCATATTGCGATTGCAACCATGATTACTTGGCGATGGATCGGCTATAACACTTTGATATTCCTAGCCTCAATGTTGGCGATCCCAGATGAATTGTACGAGTCAGCCTCGGTTGATGGTGCAAGTAAATGGAAGCAGTTCGTATATGTAACACTTCCTGGGTTAAGAAACACAATCACCTTTGTAATCGTTGTCGGCACTATTGGCGGTTTGCAAGTATTCGCAGAACCTCAACAGTTTGCTCCAGATGGAGGCTCAAGCAAGCAGTTCCTTACGCTTACCTTATTCCTTTATAACCAGGCGTTTGTTAATAATAAATATGGGTACGCAGCTGCGATCGGAATTGTTATCACTTTCATTGTCATGATTATTTCTGCAGTGAATTTTCTAATTACGCGAAAAATCTCTGATGCAGGTTCCCGATGAACCAAAAGGTTCCACGCTGGCGTAAAGTTTCACCTATAAATTATTTCTTTCTGACAGTGATTACTTTTCTCTCTATTTTTCCCTTCTATTGGATGTTTGTTGTGGCATCTAATACCAACGCCGAGGTGTCCAAGAGTCCACCATCACTTGTTCCCGGTGGAAGATTCCTAATTGTTGCCCAAAAAGTGATGCATGCCGAAGGAGTCTACTTCGGGAGCGCGTTAAGTAATACTTTTATTGTAGGTCTCTCAATTGCTGGCGCACAAGTAATTTTTTCTGCAATTGCGGGTTTTGCATTTGCCAAACTTAATTTTAAAGGAAGAAGATTTTTCATACTATTTGTTATCGGCACGATGATGTTGCCTAGCCAACTCGGGATAATTCCTTTATTTATGCTCATCGGAAATATGCACCTTATGGACTCACTTCTGGGTCTTATCGTCCCTGCCTTAGTTACGGCTTTTGGTGTTTTTTGGATGCGCCAGATTATTGATGCTCAAGTGCCTAATGAGTTATTGGAGGCTGCGAGCATTGATGGCGCTTCTGTTCCACGGATATTTTGGAGCGTTGTACTACCAATCATTCGTCAAAGCAGCTTTGTTTTAGGACTATTCGCATTTTTAGCTGCGTGGAACGATTATCTGTGGCCAACGATTATTCTGCAAAGCCCCAAGCACTTCACCTTGCAGGTAGCTCTCACACAACTCAAGCCTATGTACGGACTTGATTATGCGCTTCAAATGGGTGGAGCGTTTTTAGCTACCGCACCATTGCTCATACTCTTTATTTTTGTAGGACGTCGCTTAGTAAGCGGAGTCATGGATGGAGCAGTAAAAGGTTAGAAATCCAAGATGAACAACTAGGGAAAGGTCGCACAATGAAGATCAGTTGGATGAAAGTTAAGGCAGTGGTTGCAACTACTGCACTAGCAACTGGAATTGCCAGCACTGGGTTAGTACCTGCTCACGCAGCAGGAACTCCACCCCAGGATGCCGTAATCACCCTTATCAGCCCTGTGCTTGATGCGACGAATACAGCTGATTCAGCTAAGAACTTAGCGCTGGGTGAATACTGGGTTTCGATGAAGTGGTACGGAGAGGGATTAGTATTCCAACGCGCCTATGTTCCTATCGGATCAACAGTTAATCTCACTTACCATGTAGTCGATAAAAACGGTCAACCAGTGGTTAATCAAGACGTGATGTTGCGTGTTAACAAAGGTTACAGCATCTCGACTTCCATGTTGCAGGTTGATAATTCCTTCACATCTGGTGTAGATAAGCAACTTGTGGATCAAGCGAATGTGACACATAAAACCGATGCATTTGGAAACGTAACTTTTGCAATCATTGACCTAGATAAAGCTCCACTAGGCGAAAAGAAGCCAGCGAAACTGACTGATCCAACACTCCCTGATGGGGACCTAACAGATCTGCATTCACAGATGTTGCCTCAGGTGGCTGGACAGATGGTTGATCACTCTGTCATCACTGAATTCCACTATTACACGGATTCTAGCCCAGAGGTTGTTCCTGCAACTCATCCAACAATTCGGTTAGTTTCTCCAGGGTTGACCGATACGAATTCAATCCATCGCGAAGATCTAGAGAAGAAATTTACTGTTGAAAATACTTGGTACGCCCCAGGGCTGCACTTTAGACAGGTCTATGCGCCAGTGGGATCCAAGCTCACTCTCGTCTACCAAGTAACTGGTGATGACGGCAAGACACCGCTTGCAAATACAAAAGTGAAGTTGCATGTGAACAAGGCATATAGCGGTTCTAACGCCTCAATTACAGATGGAAAGACAGCCACGGATGCTACAAAAGATTCCACACAAGGTAATGACCAAGCGCTTCTTGAAGGCACAACCGATGCACTTGGTTTTGTCCTCTTTGATCTTAAGAATACAGATGTGAATGGTGAAGCAAAACCTGCAACTCCGTTGACAGCTGCCCCAACTACTGGCGGAACTTTTAGCCAGATTTTCCCAGAGATTACTGGTGGAGCCACAGATATCGCGGACATGGTCGAATTCCACTTCTATGGAGTGCCGGTAGCGCCTCTAGTTCCTGCTGTAACTGCGAAAGCAACTAAGGCAACCGTAAAAGGTAAAACGGTGTACACGATGAATATCACCGTTAAGAACGCTAATGGTAAAACTGCTGCAGTATCTATCACTGGGCTTAAGGCTGGGCTAAGTGCATCAATCACAAGTGCCAGCCAGGTACTTAAATATGTGGTTACCAAAGGAAAAAAGACCGTGAAAATTACTATCGATGGGAAGAGCTACACCTCTACCGTCGTAGTGAAATAACCGGAGTTAACGACTTAACGCCATGGAGAAATTGATGAGGAGAGCCAGCGTTGCATTGATAGCAGCGCTGGCCATGTCGACCCTGATCCCTTCGTCAGGGTCGGCAACCTCGTCATCCATGGTGACGGCTCCCTCAATCGCCCCAATAGCCAAGGGGATGACAGTGCTCGCGACGCCCGCACGTTGGAGTAGCACAGCAAAAAGTACCTATAAATGGCTTCTCAGCGGCAAGGCCATAAGCGGCGCTACCAAGACTACTTATGTCTTCACTACCAAACAAAGAAGTAAGTCACTGCAATTCATTGAAACTGCTACTTTCCCAGATGGAACATCTCTACAAGGAAAATCCAACATAGTCACCTTGGGGCAAGTATTTGTTGCCGGCGAGCTAACGATTGATTTTAAAGATGATCAACATAAAGCGCTGAAAGTTTCATCAGGGGCTATGGTCCCAACTTCTGCCAAAGTTACTTATCAATGGTTTAACGGAATATTCGATATACCAGGTGCCCACTCGGCGACTTATATTCTTACATCATCAGATGCAGAAACAGAGATAAGCGTTCAAGCTTCTTATACTGCAAAAGGTTTCACAACACTTAAGAAAAATTCTAATTCTATTCTTATACCAAAAACTGTTTATAACTATTCACTGATCTGGTCTGATGAATTCAATGCATCTGCAACAAATACGGTGGACCCCAAGATTTGGGTTCCACAAAATAGCGATGGAACAGCTTTCGATAACCAAGGTTGGGGCAACGGTGAACGCCAGTGGTATACCGAAACACAATCTCAGATTGATTCATCAGGAGTCTTAACTATTAATGCCGCACGCTCAGGAGCAAATGTCTTCTCCTGCTATTACGGGACACCTTGTGAATGGATAAGCTCTAAATTTGTCACAAAAGGTCAAGTAGGTTTTAAGTACGGACGAATTGAATCCAGCATAAAAGGGCCTGTTGGCCAAGGAACGTGGGCCGCTTTCTGGTTACTGGGTGCAGATATCGATAAACATTGGTGGCCTGTCTGTGGAGAAATCGATGTTACCGAATTAATGGGCGGGCGACCTACTACTAATTATGGAACTTTGCATGGCATACGTTCGGGTGGTTTAGGGCGTGGAGGAACCGTAGAAATGCCGAATGGTTTCTCTAGTGAATTTCACACTTACGCAATCGATTGGTTGCCAGATCACATCACATGGTATTTGGATGGGGTTGCCTATAAAACCGTTGAAAAGACTGATGATGACTGGGTTTTTGACCACGAGTTTTACCTCATCGTCAATTTAGCTATGGGTGGAAATTTTCCAGGGGCAGTAGATTCATCTGTAACTTCTGCCACCACTGCCTTTGATTACATCCGCGTTTATTCAATTAATGGAGTAGGCGAAGTAATCAAGCACTAGTTAAAACTTCGCCAACTCCATTTATCCTCGAATGATGTATCCACTCAATCTTTAGTTCGGCAGTAGTTAAGTCGGGATCGACCTCACCACCAAACCAACCGCCGATAGCTAAGTTGATTATTAAGTAATGGCTCTCATTAAAAGGCCATACTTTGCCAACTAGGCGTGGATCATCCGGTGTGAGAGAAAAATATGGTTGGCCATCAAAGAGCCAAGCGATTCGATTCTCTTCCCAGGAAATAGCGTAAGTATGAAGGCTAGATGAAAGTTCGTCGGAATAATCAAAAGCGTGAGTGATGCCCTCTTCACCGAAGTATTCGGGGCCATGAATGGTTCCTCTTACAGTGTGAGGTTTATTGCCGACACCTTCAAAAATATCTATCTCACCGCAGAACGGCCATTTAATTCCTTCAGTAAGAGAGTTTCCCAGCAACCAGAGCGCTGGCCAAGTTCCTTTTCCTTTTGGCATTTGCGCCCGAACTTCTATGAGTCCGTATTTGAATGCAACTTTATTGGCGGTGTGAATCTTCCCGCTGCTCCATTTGGCGGGGCCGTAATAGCATTGAAGAGTTGTATCCTCGCTTTGCTTACTAGCTCTGATTTTCAATCCTTTATTAACAATTAAAGAATTTTCGGTGTAGAACTGAAGTTCATTATTACCCCAACCCACAAGGCCGTGGGCTGACCCATCACCTTCGTCGAAGTTCCATCTTTGAGGTGACAAGGTGGGCTCATCAAAACTTTCTGACCAGGAAAGCACCGGGCTCTCAGGAGCCATTCGCTAACCCGCTTCCTGCATATATTCCCCACGCACTTTGCTTCATAGCCTTAAATCTACCCTTAATTTCCCGTGAAACCGCTTTCAATCAGCGTGAAATATGGATAAACTCCAATAACTTTCAAAGTCACAAAAGAGCCACGGATGGAGCGCTAGGTATATGAGTTCGCAATTGCCATCAGATTTTCTGTGGGGTACTGCTTCATCGAGTTACCAAATCGAAGGAGCTGCGAACTTAGACGGCCGCGGAGTCAGCATTTGGGACACATTTAGTAGGACTCCTGGCAAGGTTGTTAATGGCGATACTGGGGATAGTGCGTGCGATCACTACCACCGCTATCCAGAAGATATTGCAATCATGAAAAACCTCGGCGTCAAGGCCTATCGCTTCTCGATTGCTTGGCCGCGACTTTTTCCTAATGGTGATGAAGTGCGCGAAGAGCGAGGCTTTGCTTTTTACAACAAATTAATTGATGCGCTTCTCGCTGCCAACATCGAACCGATGGTCACTCTTTATCACTGGGATTTGCCACAGAAATTGGAAGATGCGGGTGGCTGGGCTAACCGTGCCACGGTAGATGCTTTTGAAAAATATGCGAAAGCATGCGCAGAAGCATTCGGTGATCGCATCAACAGTTGGATTACCTTAAATGAACCTTGGTGTGTCTCTTGGTTAGGTTATTCAAACGGAGTGCATGCCCCCGGCAAGAAGGATTACAAATTAGCAATTGCCGCATCTCATCACACAGCCCTTGCTCATGCTGCAGGTACACGCGCGATTAAGAGTGTGCAACCAGAGGCGCATGTAGGTATAACGGTAAACATGACCAACCACAATTTGGAGAACCCAGAGGATAAAGATCTCGTTGAATTAACAGCTCTTATGGATTCCAATTTGAACCGATGGTGGATTGATGCGTTAACAACAGGAAAATACCCTGAAAATATTCTCGCTTACTATGGAGAGGCACTTACATCTGTACTGAAATCGGGGGATGACGAGCTTTTAAAGTGCCAGAATGAATTTCTAGGCGTCAACTATTACAGCGATAGCTTTATTCGAAGTCCTCGTCCGGAAGATAAACCTTTCCTAGATGAGGGTTTTTTACCATTCCCACAGCGAGCCGACACCTCACCTCCAGCCGATCTAGCAGGTTCTTTGACCGGGATGGGATGGGTAGTAACACCAAAAGGCCTTGGAAAGGTATTAAAGAGAGTTCACACATCTTGGCCGCAATTCGGATACATCATGGTGACCGAAAATGGTGCAGCTTATGACGACATCAAAGAGGCAGATGGAAACATTAATGACCTTGCGCGGACCAAGTATTTATCTGGCCATGTGGAATCACTTTATGATGCGGCAGCAGCGGGAGTTCCTATTAAAGGTTATTTCGCTTGGTCCTTGCTCGATAATTTTGAATGGGCTGAAGGGTACGGCAAGCGCTTTGGTTTAGTTTATGTCGATTACAAGACCATGGAACGTACTCCGAAAATGAGCGCCAAACGTTACAAGGAGATCATCGCCAACAATGGCGCTTGATTTACTATTTCTTAGCAGTAGAAGCTCGTACCACTAACTTTACTGGCAACATCTTCTTCTCTGGCTTCTTACCAGCAAGAATCGCAATCAAGGTATGAGCCACTTCTGCACCTAATTCGCGAGTGGGTTGATAAATACTTGAAAGCGCGGGATTGCTGCGGGCAGCCACAGGTGAATCATCGAACCCAATAACTTTTACATCCTCTGGGACCTTGAAACCTTTTTGCAATAAAGCGTTGACGGCACCAACACCAGAGAGGTCATTGCCTGCAACAATCCCATCGAACTTAACCTTATTCTTGATGAGTTCGCGCGTAAGAGCTTCTCCGCGAGACATCGAGTAGTCCCCATTGAGAATTGCGACTGATGTGATTGTGCGCCCCGCTTCAGTCATGGCTTTTTCAAATCCTTCAAGACGATCCCGCCCGGATTGCAGTTTCAAATCTCCGGTAATAGTCACAATATTCTTGCAACCTTGCGCAATCAGGTGTTTTGTTGCTAAATATCCGCCTTTAACGTTGTCAACGTCGACGTATGCGAATTTTTCAGATCCACCTAGGTCGCCGCCGAAAACAACTGCCATATTTGCTGGAATTGATTTCTCGAAACTCTTTACTGGTCGGTGCCAGCTAAATAGCGCCATACCGTCGACTTGTGCAACTCGTAAGGATTCAAAGAGTGAATCTTCAGTTCCAGTTTTTGGTCGAATCAGGAGAAGTGCCTGCATGCCGGCATCGGTAATTGCTGATGTAAATCCTTGAACAACAAAACCCCAAAATGGGTTGAGGAAGAACTCTTCACTCGACTCTTCAAGAACTAATGCGACTAAACCACTGCGACCTCCCGCAAGGCGACGAGCATTAACGTTAGGTGTGAAATTATGTTTTGCAATGGCGCGGCGAACAGCTTTCTCGGTCTCAGGTGAGACCTTGGCGCTTCCGTTAACAACGCGCGAAACTGTCGCACGGCTAACCCCAGCTGATTTGGCGACTAAATCAATAGTCGCATCGACCTTTTTGTTGGTTGCCATAATTTGCGAGTCTAAACCAGCAATGGGAGTAGCTCAACCCTTGGAGTGATTAGCTCCTTAGTGCCACGGCGAGCAGACGGAAATCCTCAACGAGAATATCGATCTCCTCTTGGCCGTGAGCCAAACTGATGAGCCATTGCTCATCTAACCCTGGAGGCGTGATGATTCCGCGATTGAGCGACCAAAGCCAAGAGAGCTCAGCAATTGTGAAATCTGTGGCTTTGTAATCGCGATAGTTACGTACTGGAGTTGGTGACCAAGTGACGCAACCTTTCACACCAAAACCAACAGTATGAGCAGGAAGTTCATACTCTTCAATAATCCTGCTGATTCGCTCAAGGGCTTGAAGGTTAAACGATTCTGCACGTTCAAGTGCTTGCGTTGTACAAATATTGTCAACGGCACGGATACCAGCCATAGCCAATGGATTTCCGTTAAAAGTACCAAAGTGTGCAAAGCGTCCATCGCTAAGTGCATCCATATATTTCTGTTTGCCACCGAAGGCAGCCAACGGAACTCCGCCGCCAATAGATTTAGCTAAACAAATAAGATCTGGCTGAACACCAAGACGTTGTGCCGCGCCTTGTGGCCCTGCAGTAAGTCCAGTTTTAACTTCATCAAAAATGAGAACAACGCCATGTTGATCGCAGAGTTCGCGGACGCCCTCAAGATATCCAGCATCTGGGAGGACGATTCCTAAGTTTTCAAGAACTGGTTCAAGAATAAAGCAGGCAATGTCGGTAGCAGATTTCCGGAATATTTTTTCGAGCGCTTCGAGGTTGTTATAAGGAACGACAAATACTTCTCCAGAGACTGAACCGTCCTGATAGACAGGAGTTGGCTCCTCGGCCGATCCAGCTTTATCCAATGAAGGTTTTGCTGAAGTCATCAGAGGGTCATAGCTACCGTGGTAGCCACCCTCAATTTTCACTACCGCGCCCTTACCTGTGAAAGCTCTTGCCAGACGTACGGCATACATAGTGGCTTCGGTGCCAGAGTTTGTGAATCTCACCTGATCGATTGCGAAGCGTTTACAGACTCGTTGAGCCGCATCTCGAGAGATAGGCGAAGGAGTAACAAAGAGCGTTCCGACCTCAAGTGTCGCTTTGATTTCGTTGACGACATCTGGATTGAGATGGCCTACGAGCATTGCTCCGAAACCCATTGAAAGGTCGAGCAATCGGCGCCCATCTACATCTGTCATCCAGGCGCCTTGCGCCGAAACAATGGAGATTGGATAGGGATCCCAATGTTGGAAACTTGAGGGAACTCCTAAAGGCAGCACACCAACTGCTAATTTGCTTTCATCCTTTGAGGCTGTGGTGCCATCTTTAAAACGGGCCCACTCTTGATCGAGTAGAGCGCTTAACTTTGTTTCTGACAGAGGCCTTGAATGAGTAGGTGTTGAGCGAAATGTTTTTGAATGGTTGACATTGGTATGCATTTTTATAAGTTCATACATATTCCAGATCTGCTGGAATACACGAACTAGGCTCCTAACCGAGCTTTGTATAGGTGCAGTCTACCAGCGAAAAAAGTTAATGCAACGGATGCGGTTTACGCGTAAAACTCTTAACCTTTTATGAAAAAGAGCGCCCTTGAAATACTTAACCCACGCGGGATTTGTCTAATAACTAGCGCAATACGAATAAAAAAAGCCCATTTTCCAAAAACTCTTTTAAATACTTGTGCCCGTACCTTTAAGTCCCTTTCGGTTTCCCAGACATTTCCCGAACTTATTGCAGGATGTTCTGCAAGAACTATTGGGAGGTAATCAGCTCGCAACCCCTTCTTTACTAAATCAGATATAAAAATATATTCATCACCTAAGAAATTTTCAGCCCCTGCACCAAAATTCTCGTCAAATGTAATTCCAGCACTTCGGATTGCCTCTATACGGATCATCATTTCAATAGTTCCGGCACGAGCGCTGTTGTAACGAGTCAATCTTTCGTGCTTTACCGGATAGCGTTTTCGTGGGTGCCCATGTTCATCTACGGTCTTGCCAAGAATAAGAGTGCAATCTGGATTGGCTTCAAAATATTCCAACGCCTCAATCAAGCCATCTTTTTTGAAAGTAACATCATCATCAGCGAAAATCATGTAACGCCCTCGAGCCTGCGAAATGGCAACATTGCGGCTCTTGGCAACTCCCAGACTCTTGAGCTCAACAACTCGGATATCTTCTCGCTCCGAATGAAGATTAATGGAAAGGCCAGTCGGGTTCTGGACCACAATCAAGATTTCTTGAAAAGGTTTAGCTTCAGGCAGAACGATATCTTCATAGCGCTGAGCTAGAGTTGAAAAACCAAAAGTTAAAACCTCTTCGCCACTGTTTAAATCGTTTTCATTACTCGTCACTGTTAGCACTTGCCCTAGCAAAACGCATGAGCCCTGAAGATATTGATTGAAGGCTGTGATTGAGCATTCTGATGCCAAAGAAGAAGACTATGGTGTTTGAAGCGGTAATGACGTTCTTATAACTAAGGACAAGAAGAGCCGCGAGTACGAAGAGCATGCCGATACCTGCTATGAGCGCACCGATTTCACCGGATCGAATACGACTGGCGACACGCACTGATGTTTCAACATGCTCTCTATTCTTCTTCTTTTCAACAAAACCAAGCTGTGAGGCTAATTGCCGCTTGAAAAGAAACCCTAAGCATTGCATTACCAAAAGAGAGAAGGTTAAGTTCATTAGCCCCATGAGAGGATTCATATAGACAAAATAGAGAGAAATCACGATTAACTGCGTCAATAAAGTTAGCACTGAAGTTAGTTCAAAAGCTAAAGCCCAACGCCAACTTTCTGCAAGCCTGGCAACTTTAGTTTCGGAAGATAGAAATGCTTTATCAAAAACGCTAACGCGATAAACCTTCTGAACGAAGTGAGCAGTTCGAGTGATCAAGAAAACAGCAAAGAAGAGAATCGAGTTCTTGATGAAGGCGTGCGTATCACCTTTATGAGATTCCAGCACAATAGTAGAGAAGAGCTTAGCTACAAGCATTTCGGTCAAAGAAATAATTGCTGCGAGAAGAACTAATCCCACTAGAAGATATCTAAATCTTCCAGGCGGGAAGAGAAGCTTAAAAGCTTCATATAAGCGTTTGCTTGCGAAAATCATTTCTTCTTCTTATCGAAAAGTGCTAAACCGTCTCTAATTGCTTTCTCTACCTCATCCATTTTGGCGCTAGAAGGAGTTTGCACGGAAGTGAGAGGAGCAAAATCAATCGATCTAAAGTCCAACGCAACGCTGTGAGGATTTACCTCGTCTAGGCCAGCACCGAGGGAGTAGTCAGGGTATTTGATTCCCGTTCCGTGAACCGCTTCTTTGAACTGTTCAAACTTAATAAGGGCGCATGGAATGCCATAACTTTGACAGGTGATAAATACATGCATTGCGCTTGTGACAACAGAGTCATAAGAATTCAGTTGGCGAAGAAACTCTTCAATTTCAGTGGGGTGCGAGAGGAGAACCGATATCTCATCCATATTTTCCGTGAGATTAACAGGTAGTTGGCGGTGAGCGTGGTGGCGGATAAATGCAACACGGCCATTCGTGGTTGAGCGCGAAACTGGGAATACTCGAGATAAGACAATCGCTGGATCACCAAAACTTGTCACGCGGGGCCCACCGGATTCAACAAGTAATTCAGCGGTAATTGGACCTCGGAGCGAGATGTAGTGAGCCTTCTTTTGCAACTTGTTCTCGGGGCTGCTGATGCCTGTACCCACAACTACCGAGTTCTTCTTGATGAATCGCCCAATTGAGCCGATAGCGATGATGTGCTTTTTATGTGCACGGCGGGAGGGATTCTGGAAAACAATCTTCTTATCTGTGTAGTGGCTAAAAATATATGGACTCAACCAATCCCCGAAATTTCCCGGGAATGGCCTTGGCCACCAAGCTAAGACAAATTCTTCATTTGATTTGCGGCTGCTATACGCGAGATAAGTTTCAGCAGCTCGTAAAGAAGAGCGTTCAGCAGGGTTAAGAATTGTTTGTGCCTTGAAATCTTCAATTTCTTTTACCGTTAGGCCGCTATCGGTCTTAAGGCTTCTTCGCAAGAAGCCGGAAATTGCCTCAGAGTTAGGAGATTTCTCATTGGCACCTTTAGCGGTGAGAAGTCCTGTAATGCCAATGCCATCAACGAAAGCACGAAGCACGAAAGAAGTCTTATTAGAAAGCCTCCTCTCCACTTTCTTTGCATATCGAAGAGCAATTTTTCGAGGATTAAAAGGTGCCCGATAATCGCCACCTGAGTGTTGTTGCACTTTCCCTTTGAATTCTGCAACATTGCCACTTGAACCAAAATAGAAGAAAGCATTTCGTGAAAGTTCGGAATGGCGGCCTTTACCAATAACTCCACTCGAAGGAATGATCTGAAAACTCAAATTTGTAGAGTTAGCACGCCAGGCTTCTTCAAAGAAATAGTCGTCAGTCGCAGTGAGAGTTGATTTTTCCTCAAGAGCATGAGCATCCGCAATCATTTTTCGCGCTTGAGGGGTTGTGTTAATTCCCCAGAAGCATGGTTCCCAGAAACGGGTGCGGGTGGCATAACCAATCTTCATCGGCGTGCTGAACCCACGTTGGAAGCCAACTATGTCGGCAGAGAAATTCATTACATAATCAGGAATTTCAAAGAGATCGCAGTCTACGTCAATCCAAAAAACTTTCTTATTTGGATTTGCTGCGCAGACTTCAGCAATAAAGCCAACTTTCTTGCGACATAGTTGAGCCCAGTTTTCGCCTGGTTGTTTAACGATCTCACGGAGGACAATTTCAATTCCAAGTTTCTCTAAACTCACCTGTAAGCGCTTGGCATGTCCCCGATAGAAGTCATCATCTGTATAAAAGGAGCAGACCAGAACATCATCACGGAGTTCGTCATGTTTCAGCATTTGGTAAGTCTAATTGGTCAAGCGTATGAAAGTCATTTCACGCGCTACTTAATATAGATATAACCGCCTTTTTCTGTGGTTGTGAATTTAGCTAAGGGCAGTAACGAATTCTTTGGTGCCCCATTAGGTCCCATAATGCATGCACCCGTGTCATTAGCAAAAATGGATCCGTGACAAGGGCAGATCAACTTTGCACCTTGTGGGCTAACGGCGCACCCTTGGTGAGTACAGGCACCATTAAGTGCAAAAAGACCCTTTTTAGTTCTAGTGAGAATCAATTCCATTCTTTGGCCCGATGTTGTCTGACCAGTGAATACTTTAGTTTGTCCAACCTTGATTGTCGAAGATTTAGTTACTTTAGTGCCGGCGGTTGCAGCTTCTGCTGAACCGCTATTTCGCAATAAAAAACTTGGTACCAGTGCAGTCCCCAGAGCAATGAGTTGGCGACGGTTTATACGTATCATCTTTTAACCTTTTCTTGGTAGTTAATCGGTTTCTAATTTACTTTCTAATTTGCGCTTAAGAATCAGAATCAAGGTGATAACAATAGTTAAGAAGGCGATAGCCCAGTACTTGAGAGCCGCTTCCAATTTCGTCAACTGGCTTGCAAATTCATATCCAAGCAAAACGACAACTGTCGAGAAAACTATTCCCCCCGCAGCGTTCCATTTTAGGAATGTTCGATAAGGCACTCTATTCATGCCAGCAAGTGCAGGAACAAGGGCACGAAGCAATGCTTGCGCCCGACCAAAAAAGATAGCTCCACCGTGATATTTGTCGAATATGTGTTGCGCCAGTGCCCAACGTTTGGCACCAACTAAGCGGCCTAAACGGGAAACTTCAATTTTAGGACCAAAATGTTTACCAACTTCATAACCAACTGAGTCCCCGGCAATTGCTCCAATGATTGCGCATATTAGGAATAGCCATACGGGCCACACCTTTTCATGAGCGAGAACTCCTCCAATAAGAAGCGAAGTTTCACCTGGAAGAACAAATCCAATAAATGCAGCAGCTTCAGCAAAAGCAAGGAGGATGAGCAGTGCAAATAGCGGAACCTGAAGATTGTGGCTCACCAACCATTGAGCTGTGGTTTCTATCCAATGCGACATTGGGTAATCCTATTGGTAGGTTCTCCCATCATGGCGCGCAACTTAGTCAATCTTGAGGGCGTTTCAAAAGCCTTTGATATCAAGCAATTACTTGATGAGGTTTCCCTGGGAATTTCCGATGGAGATCGAATAGGGATCGTCGGTCGTAACGGTTGCGGTAAGAGCACCTTATTAAAAGTCATTGCCGGGATCGAAGCTCCTGATAAAGGACGGGTAACTCGCGCGGGCTCTATGAATATAGGTCTGTTGTCACAGGTAGACATTGCAGAACCATCGGCAAGTGTTCGAGATGTTGTTCTAGGAAATAAGCCCAAACATGAATGGGCGCGCGAATCAGGAATCCGCGAAATTTTTGACGGTCTCTTTGGTGGGCATTCAGATGAACTCCTAGATAGACAATTTGCTGCGCTCTCGGGGGGCGAACGCCGCCGTGTAGGTTTAGCAAAATTACTCATCGATGATTTGGATTTAATCCTCTTAGATGAACCTACAAACCATCTAGATGTTGAAGGTGTTGCTTGGTTATCGCGCCACCTTAATGAACGGAAGAACTTAGGGGTAGCAGTTATTACCCACGATCGTTGGTTTCTTGACGCTGTCACAGACAGGACGTGGGAAGTTGTCAGAGGCAAGATTGAGGAGTACGACGGTGGATATTCCTCATACGTATTAGCCAAAGCAGAGCGCGCTCGCCAAGCATCAGCAATGGAAGGACGGCGTAATCAGTTAATCCGGAAAGAACTCGCTTGGTTACGTCGTGGCGCTCCGGCTCAAACTGTAAAACCCAAATTCCGTGTCGATGCAGCTAATGAATTAATTTCATCTGAACCGCCACCTCGAGACACGACCGAACTTCTTCGCTTTGCACTTAATCGACTAGGTAAGACTGTCTATGAAGTTCAGCACGCACAAGTGCGCGCAGGAGAGAAAGAAATCTTGGATGACATCTACTGGAATGTTGGCCCGGGAGATCGCATCGGCATTGTCGGAATCAATGGTGCGGGAAAGACAACGCTAATGCGGATGTTAGCTGGAGAAATTAAACCATCCGCAGGCAAATTAGTTACGGGAATTACAGTTAAACCAGCATTTCTTACCCAGCATTTAGACGAACTCAATCCCATGTGGCGAGTACTAGAAGCGGTGGAAGAGGTGGCTATTCATGTGGAATTAGGTAACGGTAAAACTCTTTCAGCTTCGCAACTGTGTGAGCGGCTGGGGTTTGATCGCGAATCCCAATGGACTCCAGTGGGAGATCTCTCAGGCGGAGAAAAACGCCGCTTGCAGCTAACTCGCCTCTTGATGGATAGCCCAAATGTTCTCTTGCTTGATGAGCCGACAAATGATTTTGATATTGAAACACTGACAGAACTTGAAGATTTGTTAGATAGCTTTGGCGGGACACTCCTTGTTATTTCGCACGATCGATATTTTCTTGAGAGAGTTTGCGATCGCTTTGTTGGTTTGTTGGGTGACGGCGAACTTCGAGACCTGCCTCGTGGTGTTGAGCAGTATCTAGAGCAACGCGAATCGATGATTGACCTTGCTAATCAAGCAGAAACATCTGTGAAGAAAGTTTCGAACGCGGCTCAAGAACGCCAAATAAAGAAAGATATCGCTCGTCTTGACCGCCAAATTGAGAAGGCAAACATCAAACTCGCATCATTACTTGCAGAAGAAGATGCAGTGTCATTCACGCCTGAGCGCCTTATTGAACTTGCTGCAGGAATTGCTTCAACCAAAGATTCCCTGGTCACCCTTGAAGCCGAATGGTTATCGGCAACACTTTCCCTGGAGAATTAGTACTCTTTCCCAATGCGTCTTGACCTCTTAGCGATTCTTTCTGGTGTGATGATTGCACTGCAGGCGCGCACAAATGGAGAATTATCAAGCCGACTGGACAACGGTCTCGAAGCAGCTTTAGTTTCATTCGGCTCAGGGTTAATACTTATAACTTTGGCATCTCTCTTTATCCCTGGAATTAAAACTGGAGCCGTAAAGTTACGAAGCGCCGTTCGTGCCAAATCCTTACCCGCATGGAGGCTATTGGCAGGCATGTTGGGTGGATCATTTGTGGCGATCCAAACGCAAATGGTGCCGTTGATTGGTGTTGCCATTTATTCGGTGGCTTCTATCGCAGGACAAACGGTGGCGTCGTTAGGCGTTGATCGATTAGGAATGACCGGCGGAGGCAAGAAACATATAACTTTTCGACGAGTACTGGCCGCGGGATTTACCATCCTTGCCGTTTTACTCTCGGTGTTAGATCGAATCGACGCCCGAAATCTTTCTCTTTATGCAGTGAGCCTTGCAGGCTTAGCGGGTGCGATTGTGGGTTTCCAACGGGCATTCAATGGGCAGATTAATGAATTCACGGAACAGAGTTTCACCACGTCATTACTGAACTTCATTACCGGAACTACATTCCTATTATTCTTTTCAATTCTTGGAATTCTTACGCATAGAACACATTTCGTTTCTCTACCCTTCGGGCCATGGTGGATTTACACGGGTGGTGCAATAGGTGTTGTATATATCGCTTTCTCTTCAACAATTGTTCAGCACCTTGGAGTTTTAACTTTTACACTTCTATCTGTCGGCGGCCAATTAGTAGGTTCCCTGCTTATTGACTATTTTGCACCAACAGCGAGCGTACATATCAGTTGGTATTTAGTAACCGGAATTCTTATGACTTATTTTGGAGTCTTAGTCGGCGGAACAAATCACTTGCGCTTAGCGCGAAAATAATTCCACGTAGCCGAAATTAATGAACCGCCGATGAAGAAGGCGGCAAGGCCGTAGGACGAACTCTTGACCCAAGGGAAACGCGCGGCATAGAAACCGGCGAGTGTGATTCCCACGCCCCAAAGTAACGCGCCGAGAGCGTTGGCAGATAGGAATTTGTAGTAATTCATTTTTGCGATGCCAGCTACAGGTGGAATGAAACTGCGGATCCAAGGGAAGAATCGAGCTGCAACAACCGCCCACCAACCGCTGTGTTCATAAAAGTGCTCTGAACGCGCCACCATGGATTTAATTCTGGGAGATTGACGTTTTTCAAGATATGGACGCCCAATCGTGCGGCCAAGTACATATCCAATCTGATCGCCGAAGAATGCTGAAAGGAAGATAATCGCGGCTAGTACAACAATGTTTAAGTCATTTCGAGCCGCGACAACTAGGCCAGCGCTAAAAAGAATTGAATCGCCAGGCAAAAAGAAGGCAAAAACAACGCCTGTTTCAAAGAAAATGACGACTGCGATGAGCAGGTAGATCAAAAATGGTGCAATAGGAAGAAGTTGGGCATCAAATGATGCCGCAAATTCAATCACACGCAATTCTTAACTGCTTGTGTAACCGCCTTCACAACATTTGGATCGAAAACGCTAGGGACGATAAATGAAGCATTGAGCTGTTCAGGGCTTACGCAATCTGCGATTGCCTCTGCCGCAGCGATTAACAGCTCATCGGTAATTTTGTGAGCGTTTGCATCAAGCAATCCACGGAAGATTCCTGGGAATGCAAGAACATTGTTAATTTGGTTTGGTTGATCGCTACGGCCAGTTGCGACAACTGTTGCGTATTTGCGAGCAATAGCTGGATCAATCTCGGGATCTGGATTTGCAAGTGCGAAAACAATTGCATCCTTACCCATCGATGAGACATCTTCTTCTTTGAGAATGTTTGCAGCGCTTACGCCGATGAAGACATCTGCGCCAACCATGGCCTCATGGAGAGTCCCAGCAAAATCATTTGGATTACAATTATCGATAAACCATTGACGCATAGGGTCATTAGTAATCGTGCCCTTATGAATTGCACCTTTGGTATCAAATGCCATGATGTTCTTTGCGCCGCTTTGCATCAACAATCGTGCAATTGCAGTACCGGCAGCGCCAGCACCACTCATGACTATCTTGCAATCTGATAACTCTTTTTTCACTAACTTCAAAGAATTTCGAAGGGCCGCAAGAACAACAATCGCAGTTCCGTGTTGATCATCGTGGAAAACAGGAATATCAAGAAGTTCGCGAAGGCGACGTTCAACTTCAAAACAGCGCGGAGCGGAAATATCTTCGAGGTTGATACCACCGTATACAGGCGCGATTAGTTGTACCGTGCGGACAATTTCATCAACATCTTGAGTATCTAAACAAACTGGCCATGCGTCCACATCTGCAAAGCGCTTGAAGAGAGCAGCTTTACCTTCCATGACAGGAAGGGCTGCGGCGGGACCGATATTGCCCATGCCTAGAACTGCAGATCCATCAGTTACAACAGCCACCGTATTGCGCTTGATAGTCAGGCGCCGGGCATCGGAAGGGTCATCAACAATCGCCTGACAAATTCGAGCAACACCGGGTGTGTAGGCGCGCGAGAGATCATCACGAGTCTTTAGGGGGACTTTAGATTGAACTTCAAGTTTTCCGCCCAAGTGAAGTAAGAATGTGCGATCGCTAACTTTGCGGACAGTTAATTCTGGATGAGCATCGATCGCTTTGGTAATTGTCTCGGCATGAGCGGCATCAACGGTGTCACAGGTGACATCGACAACGACTTTATCCATGAGTGATTCAACGACATCGAGCGCTGTAATCGTTGCACCTGCTCCAGTAATCGCCGCGGTGACAAGTGCGACGGGTTGTGAATTAGGTGCACCTTCGATGCGAATTGTAATTCCGTAGCCAGGACTTGTTGATGCCATTTATACAACTCCGTATAGTCGATCGCCGGCGTCCCCGAGACCAGGGACGATATAACCATGTTCATTTAACTTTTCATCCAAAGCGCCCGTCACAATTGTGATTGGCACAGATGAATTCTCGAACGCTTTCTCCATATATTCAATTCCTTCAGGTGCAGCAAGGATACAAATCGCAGTGATGTCATCTGCGCCTTTTTCAATCAGAAAGTTAATTGCTGCAACTAGGGTTCCGCCAGTGGCAAGCATTGGGTCAAGCACAAAGCATTGACGACCGGAGAGATCATCAGGAAGTCGGTTAGCGTAAGTGCTAGCTTTTAAAGTTTTTTCATCGCGCACCATTCCGAGGAATCCAACTTCTGCAGTGGGAACGAGTCGAACCATTCCTTCGAGCATCCCAAGGCCTGCGCGCAAAATTGGAACAACAACAGGGCGAGGTTCGGCCATCTTTAAACCTTGAGTTTGAGTTACTGGAGTTTGCACAGTAACTGTTTTGGTGCGCACGTCGCGCGTTGCTTCATATGCAAGGAGAGTGACAAGCTCTTCGACGAGGCGTCGAAAAGTTGGCGAATCAGTTTTTTCATCGCGCAAAACAGTTAATTTATGCGAGATAAGAGGGTGATTGGCGACGTGGACTTTCATGCTTCCTACCATACAGGGCTTTCTTTCCTAATAAATAAGTGTCAGGATGCAACCTAGGGGAAGCGAGCGAGGAGGCAACTGGTGAGTAACGAAGTAGATATCGCCGTAGCCGCTTGGCATGAAGATGGGCGCTGGACCCTTGCCGAGTTACCTAGCGCACATGACTTAGCCCACATTATTGATGCGTTAAAAAGTCAACGTACAAATGGCGGAGCAATCGCACTTTTGGCGATCGATGAAGAGTTCTTTATGTTGATTCGTGTTCTCGGTGCGCACATAAGTATGTTTCTCAGCGATATTACTTGCGCGTTCGATTATGAGGCAGCTGCAGAATTTATCGAACTAGCAGATCTGCCTTTCCCCGATGAAGACGACGAACCAATGCCGACAGGGCATCTTGATATTTTGGCTGACCTCGGCATGAATCACATGGAAATTTCAGCGCTTTGTGATGATGCAGAACTTTTTCCAGATGAACAACTTGATGCGATTGCAACGCGTTTAGGTTTCGGTGAAGAATTCCGCAAGTTACTTAACCTTTAAGATCTTCTAATGAATACGACCGAGGCTATGCGTCTTGCCATAAAGATCGCGGAAGAATCTACGAAGGCAAGTGGCGATGTTCCCGTGGGGGCAGTAATTCTCAATTCGGATGGTGAAGTTGTTTCAACTGGAATTAACAGACGTGAGGAAATTGGAGATCCAACCGCCCACGCCGAAATAGTTGCGATACGCGCTGCTGCAGAGAAATTTGGAAAGTGGAGACTGGAAGAGCACACACTCGTTGTCACGTTAGAGCCTTGTGCGATGTGTGCTGGCGCAATCGCTCAGTCACGAATTCCCTATTTAGTATTCGGAGCATGGGACGAGAAAGCTGGTGCGGTTGGTTCGGTGTGGGATCTTCTTCGAGATCCGCGTGCACTTCATAAAACGGAAGTAACAAGTGGAATTTTGCGTGATGAGTGTTCTGCTTTGCTTTCAAGCTTTTTTAAAGGGCAACGTTAAGTAAATTCTTTGCTGTATCCTCATCTCTGGTGGCGTGTCCGAGCGGCCGAAGGAGCGCGCCTCGAAAGCGCGTGTTGGGGAAACTCAACCGTGGGTTCAAATCCCACCGCCACCGCCAGTTAAATCAGAATTTCATACGATGGATTGAGAATTGTTAACGCTCCATCGTTTTCACCGACCATTCCTTCTGCCCGCAATTGTGAGCCAACATCAAGGCCCGCAATCTCGCGCCGTCCCAAGAATTGCAAAGTAACCCCACCGGTTTCATCCCATACTTCAACTTCAACATTCGGTGCGGCACCACTTGGCGCGGTACGTATCGAGGTCACGCGCCCTTGGACGTGAGCTCGAGTTCTCCAAGTGATTTTTCCAATTGGAATTAAATTCTCTGCATAGTGGCTCATTGGCGCACCGATTTTAAATTCAGCGGCAGTAACTGGCACAGCCTCAACATGAACCATGGGCTCCTCTGGCTCATCATGAACCAGAATTGATTTACCAGAGATTATCTGAGCAACATCGAATGGCACAATTGTCGCAACTACGCGCGGCAACTGCGAAATTGGACGTGCTATTTCTTCAGCGGTCTGATCATGCAGAAGTTTTCCGAGAACTGGAGCATACGATCTACGCGGAAGCAGCAAAGTAACTTCTGTATCTAAAGATGAAGTCGCACGAATTGCGTAATCCATCGCGGCATTTGGAAGTCGACGATCAGGACAATCGATTAACTCCAACATGACATCGTCGAGAGCTGACGTTGCTGCCCAAGTTTTTCGGATTTCCTCGGCACGTTGGTCATCTATAACAAAGTGAACTGCACTCAAATAATGTGGATTCAAACTACGTGCATAACGCACCGCACCCACAGTTGCAACGTCAACACTATCCACCAGAATTATTACATCGTGACGACTAATTGAAGTCGCACGAGATTCAGTAGATGGAAGATTGAGTGCCGATTGTTCCTTGAGGTATTGGCGATTAAGGCGCAGTAACGAAACAATCGCAATTGGAGCAATGACCAAGACAATCCAAGCGCCCTCACTAAATTTCACTATCGCGAAAACAAAGACTACGACGACAGAAACTGAGCCCGAAAGCGCGTTGATAACCATCTTCACTTTCCATGCACCGATGCGGTGAACGTAAGCGTGCTTTGCCATACCGAATCCAGCCAAAGTGAATCCTGTAAATACACCTAACGCGTAGAAAGCCACAAGGTGATCTACGGAAGCGCGGGTGAAGAGAACCAATAACATCGCTGCTCCCGCAAGGAAAATAATTCCATTCGAGAATGCCAAGCGGTGTCCGCGCTTACTTAATTGATGGGGCAGATATCCATCTGTAGCAACAAAATTACAAAGGATTGGAAAAGCGCTATATGTGGTGTTAGCGCCAGCAAAGAGGATTAACATCGTGGCAGCCTGTACGAAGATAAAGAATGTCTTACCTGCGGCGCCGTCTCCAAGTGCCGCCTTAGCAATCTGCGAAATTACCGTCGGAGTTCCGCTCTCATAAGGCATCGCATGAATTCTCTGAGCAAACCAAGAAACTCCCACGACAAGGGTGCCGAGGATGGAGCTCATTACAACAAGTGTGCGGCGCGCATTTTTATCTTCTGGAACTTTAAAAAGTGCAACGCCATCGGAAATTGCTTCAAGCCCAGTGAGAGATGAACCACCATTTGCAAAAGCGCGAAGCAGAATGAATATTGCGCTGAAAGTTAATAGCCCTTGCGCTTGCCCCACCGCTACAGCGCCTGGCAAGTTTGTATCTAGAACAGGAAGATTGCCACTCACAACTCGGTATAAACCGGTAATAAAGACGACCGCCATCGCGAAAACAAAAAGATAAGTAGGAAGAGCGAAAGATTTGCCCGCCTCTTTGACACCGCGGAGATTTCCGTAAGTAATAAGGATAATTACGCCTAAGGTCATATAAATCTTGCCCGGATGCAAAGATGGGAAAGTTGAAATAATGGCAGCTACTCCAGCAGCAGATTGAATTGCAACGGTCACGATGTAATCGAGCATCAATGCAACTGCTGCAACAATCGACGTTGTCGGCCCGAAGTTATCTCGCGCCACCATGTATGCACCACCAGTTTTTGTATACACGGCGATAACGTTGCGATAGTTCAGTGTCACAATTATGAGGATTGCAATAATCACAGCAGTCATTGGCATCATCAGCGCAAACGAAGCAAGACCAAACGCAGGCAAGAGAGCAATCAGGATCTGTTCACTGCCATATGCCGAAGAGGAGATGCAGTCACTAGAAAGAATTCCGAGGGCGTAACGTTTTGCCAAACGTTGATGCCCTAAAGAGTGACGGTTGAGGGGGTTACCGAGGATCCGACGCTTGACCTTATAAAGGAAGGGATCTTTTAGGTGTGCATGTTCTTTAAGAACAGCCGGCGCTGGAGCACCATCGGTCCATGACTTAGGCACGAATTTTCCCCCGATACGACGTACTAACCCTTTTCACTCTTGCCATCTTAGAGCGTATGCTCGCCATATGCGCTCAAAGTTATATATAAATGGTGTGTGGGTTGATGGCTCGGGGACGATGCCCGTGTATGACCCAAGCAATGGATCCCTCATTACCGAAGTAGCCACCGCTGGTGAAGTAGAAACTGAAGCGGCAATCGCGGCAGCCTACGAAGCTTTTACCCCGTGGGCCAAGACCGCCCCTCGAGTTCGCGCAGAAATCTTACGTAAGGCTTTCGAAATCATGATCGCCGAAGCCGATGAACTTGCCACATTAGTTTCGCGCGAAAACGGAAAAGTGTTTTCTGATGCCAAAGCCGAAATTACTTATGCCGCTGAATTCTTCCGCTGGTTTGCAGAAGAAGCGGTACGAATTTCAGGCGACTTTAGAAAATCACCAAGTGGCGATAAGAGAATTCTTGTCACCCACCAACCAATCGGCGTCTCACTTCTCATTACTCCCTGGAACTATCCAGCCGCGATGGCGACGAGAAAAATCGGCCCTGCGCTCGCAGCTGGCTGCACTGTAGTTCTTAAACCCGCGAGTGAAACTCCGCTAACCGCAATGGCAATTGTAGATATTCTCGAACGAGCTGGCGTACCTAAAGGTGTAGTTAATCTCATTTTGCCTACACCAGTCGGTGCATCAATTAGCAAGATGCTTCACGATCCACGTATCAAGAATTTGTCTTTTACAGGTTCTACAGAAGTCGGTCGCGTGCTCTTGCATGAAGCGGCAGATCGAGTGATCCGTTGTTCCATGGAACTTGGCGGCAACGCACCATTCGTCGTTTTTGATGATGCAGATATTCCAGCAGCGGTACAAGGTTTAATGATTGCAAAGATGCGCAATGGTGGATCCGCTTGCACAGCTGCGAACCGTATCTACCTACAACGTGCAATTGCCGAAGCTTTTACCGTTGAATTTACTCAAGCAATGGAAGCCCTTGTTATGGGACCTGGTATGGAATCCGGAGTGAATTTAGGGCCAAGTGTTTCCGTTAAAGAACGAGACAAGATTGCAGCATTGGTTGATTCAGCTGTTAGCGGTGGCGCAAAGGTGCGCACTGGCGGCAAGGTCCCAGAAGGTGATGGCGCCTTCTATCCTGCAACTGTGCTTACCTGCGAAGTTGATAACGTCATCTTGAAGAATGAAATCTTCGGACCAGTCGCGCCAATCGTTATTTTCGATACCGATGCCGAAGGTATTGCCTTCGCAAACGAGACCGATTTCGGCTTAATTAGTTACATCTTCTCCAAGGACCTTAAGCGCGCACTTCAGGCAGCTGAAGGAATTGAATCAGGAATGGTTGCTATTAACCGAGGAGTGGTTTCAGATCCGGCAGCACCGTTTGGCGGAATGAAGCAGAGTGGTTTAGGCCGCGAAGGTGGCTTCGACGGAATCCACGAATTCCTCGAGACCAAATACATTGGTGTCGAGATTTAACTTTTGTATCTGAGCGAAGGGTGAAGGTTAGACAGAGTGGGCGGTAGACCTATCATTAATTGAGCCCTATGCGTAAAGTTCCTTTATGAAACGGACCAATGTCGCTTTTATCGTTCTTGCTTCACTGTCCTTAGTTTTCTCATCCCCGAGTGCACATGCCGCCGTTAAATCTGGCGCGGCCTGTAAAAAGGCGGGCCAAACGGTTGTTGAATCTGGAAAAAAGTATCAGTGTGTTAAATCTGGGA